>Ga0209573_1000631_pt1 | contig 69139 bp, 64 predicted proteins | sample TNRBio252014_DNA_FD_185870 | JGI IMG/M metagenome (GOLD analysis project Ga0209573, IMG submission 185870) | Wastewater treatment Type I Accumulibacter community from EBPR Bioreactor in Madison, WI, USA - TNR Reactor_6/25/2014_ DNA (SPAdes)... | ecosystem: Engineered > Bioreactor > EBPR >...
GGAGTCCGGGACGGCGCGGCTGGAGGCGGCGGTGGCGGCCTACACGGCGGCGCTGCGGGAACGGACGCGCGAGCGCGTGCCGCTGGACTGGGCGATGACACAGAACAATCTCGGCAACGCGCTCTGGCGCCTGGGCAAGCGCGAGTCCGGGACGGCGCGGCTGGAGGCGGCGGTGGCGGCCTTCACGGCGGCGCTCGAGGAATGGACGCGCGAACGGGTGCCTCTCAATTGGGCGACGACCCAGAACAATCTCGGCACCGCGCTCGCGACCCTGGGCGAGCGCGAGTCCGGGACGGCGCGGCTGGAGGCGGCGGTGGCGGCCTATACGGCGGCGCTCGAGGAATCGACGCGCGAGCGCGTGCCGCTGGACTGGGCGATGACCCAGAACAATCTCGGCAACGCGCTTGCGGCCCTGGGGGCGCGTGAATCGGGGACGACGCGGCTGGAGACGGCCGCAGACGCTTGCAGCCTCGCTTTAGACGTTTTTGAGGCAGCTGGGGCTGATCACTACGCCTCGATCGCAGAAAACAATCTTAACCGCATCCGCGCTCTGATCGCACAACGCGGGGATCAAGGCTGATTATCAAGCTTTTCGGCCGCCCTCGGGTGTTTCTTAAGCCGTCACCCCCCCTTCGGCATGGCATATCCGTACGGCAGGGCGCGGGCCTGGGTGAAGGCCGTCTCCGACAGCGTTGTCCAGGAACTGGCGCCGCTGCGGAAGGTCAGCAGGCTGTTCATCACCTTCTCGCTCAGCGCGTCCCGGGCGGCCAGGTCGGCCAGCACGTCGCCGGAAAGCTGGCCGAGCCCCTGCAAAACCGGATCGGGGAACCGCTTCAGCACCACCCCGTGATCGTTGATCAGCGTCGTCAGCGCCGCGTTGTTGCGGGCGGTGAACTCGCTCAGCACCGTCAGGTTGACCGCCTGGTTGGCCTGCTCGACGATGGCCTGGATGTCTTTGGGCAGCGACTCCCACGCTTTCAGGTTGATGAAGTTCTCCAGCGTCGTGCCCGGCTCGTGCCAGCCCGGGTAGTAGTAATACTTGGCGCTTTTGTAGAGGCCGAACGCCAGGTCGTTGTAAGGCCCCACCCATTCGGTGGCGTCGATGGCGCCTGATTGCAGCGCCGGCGGGATCTCCGCGCCGGGCAGGTTGACGACGTTGCCGCCGGCCGCCTTGACCACCTCGCCGCCCAGGCCGGGGATGCGCATTTTGAGGCCCTTATAGTCCTCGAGCGAGTTGATCTCCTTGTTGAACCAGCCGCCCATCTGCACGCCGGTGTTGCCCGAGGGGAAGAACTTGCAGCCCATCTCGCGATAGATCTCGTCGGCGATCGCCTGGCCGCCGCCGTACTGGTACCAGGCGTTCTGTTCCTGCGGCGTCAGGCCGAAGGGGATCGCGGCCAGAAACTGCGAGGCCGGCACCTTGCCCTTCCAGTAATACGGCGCGCCGTGCCCCATCTCGACGGTGCCGCTGGCGACCGCGTCGATGGATTCGAACGGCGGCACGATCTCGCCGCCGCCGAACACCTGGATGCTGAGGCGGCCGTCGGTCGCCTTGGTGATCAGCTGCGCCAGCAGCTCGGCGCCGGTGCCGAGGCCGGGAAAGTTCTTCGGCCAGGTGGTGACCAAGCGCCATTGCTTGCGGTTCTGGCTGATCGCCGGGGCGGCAAATGTCGTGGCGGCGACGCCGGCCGCGCCGACGGCGGTGGCTCCGGTAACGAACGTGCGGCGTTTCATGGACGCATGTCTCCCTCAGGCCTGGTTTATCGTTGGTTTTCGTTCACGACGCGCGATGCGGGCCCAATGCACGATTCCGGCGGTCCTGTCGGTGCCCGCCGGCGGCTTCATTTTGGGGCGTGAAAATGCCGGAAGGTTTCCGGATTGTCGGGGTCGAGGGGAAACCAGCCCTCGGGCGTGTACGCCTCCAGCGGCTGAAAGCGCGACTTGTACGCCATCTTGTGCGATTGGGCGATCCAGAACCCTAAATAGACGTAGGGCAGGGCGTCGGCGCGCGCGCGGCCGATCAGGTCGAGGATCGCCCATGTGCCCAAGCTGCGCCGTTCTTCGTCCGGATCGAAAAAGCTGTAAACGGCCGAGTAACCATCCTGCATCCGGTCGGTCAGACACGCGCCCATCAGCCGCTGATCCCGATCGCGGTATTCGATCAGCCGGGTATCCACCGGCGTGTCGCCGATGAGCGTTTGGTAGTCATAGAACGTCATCCGCGCCATTTCGCCGTCGGCGTGCCGCTCCTTCTGATAGCGGCGGAACACTTCGTACTGTTCCTCCGTCGCCAGCGGTGGCTTCTCGACGGAGGTCAGATCGGTGTTGGCGTTCCGGGTTCGGCGCTGGCCGCGCGAGGGCGTGAATTCCATCGCCCGGACGCGGACCGCCGCGCACGCGGTGCAGTTGCGGCAGACCGGGACGTACGCCAGGCAGTGGCTGCGCCGGAAGCCGGCCTGCGACAGAACGTCATGAAACGCGTTGGCGTTGCGGCCGGACAGTTCGGTTACCAGGCGCCGTTCCGTCAGCCCGGGCAGGTAGGGGCACGGCAGTGGCGCCGTGGCGAAAAAGTATCGGGCGTTCGGTACCAGACGGTGTTTCATCGAGCCGTCATCAATCATGACCTGCGATGGATTCGCAGAGCAGGCTACCATTCTTTCGCCGGATTTAAAATCACCCGCGCGAGCCGGCCGGCATCGCAGCGACCCCTGTCGGCGTCTCGACGGCCGGTGCCGTCGCGCCGGAGGCGTGCGGCGTCACCGTCCCGGTGCCGTGCAGCAGCACGATCGACAGCCGCCGGTTGCCTGGCGCTTTCGGATCGTCGGTGATCAGCGGGCTCGTCGCCGCGCGTCCGACCACGCGCGTAATGCGGCTCTCCGGTACGCCCAGCTCGATGACGGCGCGCCGCGCGGCGTTGGCGCGGTCGGCGGACAGCTCCCAATTGCCGTAGCCGCGATCGGTCAGGTACGGATTGGCGTCGGTGTGGCCGCTGATCGCGATGTCCTGCGGCGCCGCCGCCAGTACGCGCGCCACCAGTTCCAGAAGCTTGCGGGTATGGGCGTGCATCTCCGCCGAGCCGAGCGGGAACATCGGCAGGCGCTCCTGATCGACGATCTGGATGCGCAGTCCCTCCGTCGTCCGGTCGATGAGCACGCTGTCGGCCAGTCCGGCCAGGTCCGGCCGGCTCTCGATGGCCATGCGGATCTGATCCTCGGCGGCCTTGAAGTCGGCGTCTTCCTTTTCCTGACGCTCCTCGTCCAGCGCCGCCGCGTCGGGGTCTTGCGGCTCCCCCGGCTCCGCCTCGTCGGGATGGGAGACGCGGTTGCCATCCGTCGGCGACACGTCGGCGAAGATGTTCACCCGATGCTCGCGGGCGTTGAACACGCCGCGGGTGTCGAGTGCCCGTCCCTGCAACAGCCCGCCACCGCCGCTGGTCGCGGTGTCCATGCTGATCGGCGCGAAATAGTCGGAGATGCCCTCTAGTTGCTCCTGCGAGACGGCGTTGAGCAGCCACAGCAGCAGGAAAAACGCCATCATCGCGGTCACGAAGTCGGCATAGGCCACCTTCCACGCGCCGCCATGGTGCGCCGCCTTCGCCCTGCGGGCCTTTTTGATAACGATCATTGGGGAGTGGCCATCAGGGGGCGGTCATCAGGCGGTGGCTTCCGCCGGCACGGTCTGCAGCGCCTCGTCGAGCTCATTGAAACTCGGGCGGATTTTGGAGCGGATGATCTTGCGCGCGAACTCGACCGAGACCTGCGGCGCATAGCCCTGGGTGTGGGCGATCAGGCTCGCCTTGATGCACTCGAGATAATCCGTCTCGGCGGAAAATTTCCCTTCGATGGCCTTCGCGACCGGCGCCACCAGCCCATAGGAGGCCAGCACGCCGGTGAACGTGCCCACCAGCGCGCCGCCGATCAGCTGGCCGAGAATCTCCGGCGGCTCGGTGATCGAGCCCATGGTGTGGATGACGCCGAGCACGGCGGCGACGATGCCCAGCGCCGGCAGGCCGTCGGCGCACACCTGCAGCGCATGACAGACCGACTCGTGCTCGGCCCGGTGCGCCTCGATCTCGGCGTCCATGACCGCTTCCATCTCGTGCGGTTTGGTGGTCCCGAGAGTCAAAAGCCTGAGATAGTCGCAGAGGAACTCCATCGCCGTGGCGTTGCGGGCAAAGCGCGGAAAGGCCTGAAACAACGCACTTTCCTCAGGCCGATCGATATGCGCTTCCAGCGCCAGGTCGCCCTTGGTCTTGGCCAGCTTGAGAATGGCGTAAAGCGCGCTCAACAGTTCGAGATAGGCGGCCTGGTTGTGCGACGCGCCGGCGATCAGGTGCTTGAACGACTTCAGCGTACCGACCAGCACCGCCGGCGGGTTGGCGATGATGAAAGCGCCCAGCGCGGACCCAAAAATTATAAGGAATTCGAACGGTTGCCACAGGACATGAACGTGACCTCCGGCGCCGAGGAAGCCCCCGACGACGCTGACGCCGACAATCACGCACCCCACGGCAAACAGCATGGCGTTTCAACTCGTGTCTTGACGGGGGAAGAAGGCGTCACGTACCAACAAATGCGCCCCCCGGCAACGCTACACGCATAGGTTATCAGTTGAGGGGTTAAAGTGCAACTATTGCGAGTTTGGTATTTGTCGATTTTTGGCACCCCTGGTCATCGCGGCTTTTTCGGTCCGGCCGGTGACGGGGCGCCCGGTCGATGACGGTCGACGACGCGCTTTTCCGCCGCGCCCTCGGCCGCTTCGCCAGCGGCATCTGTGTGGTGACGGCGCGTGACGGCGACGGCACCCCCGTCGGCGTGACCATCAGTTCCTTTGCGTCCCTGTCGCTGCGCCCGCCGCTGGTGCTGTATTGCCTCGGCAAGCTGAGCTCGCATTTCGAAGCGTTCATGGACGACACGCACTTCGGCGTCAGCGTGCTGGCCGAGGATCAGGGAGCGGTGGCCGATATCTTCGCCGGACAAGGCGCCGACAAGTTCGATCGGGTCGTCACACGCGCCGGCGACAACGGCTGCCGCCTCGTCGATGGCAGCGTGCTGCAGATCGAATGCGACGTGGTCGATTGCCACGACGGCGGCGACCACGTCATCATCGTCGGCCAGGTGCAGGAGGTGTCCTTCGGCACCGCCACGCGGCCGCTGGGCTGGTACGCCAGCCGCTACGTCCATCTCGCCGATATCGCACTCTAGAAACCGCAGGGCAAAAATAACGTTGCGTGCGATCACGACGGACCACAGTAGTCGGTGGCGCACACAGGTTAGTGATTTTGAAGTCCTCGAAGTTTTCTTCCAGCCTGATCGCTCAGAGCAGGGCCGTCTAATGCAGTCAATGCAGCAGGTACGTGACGTCAATGCCCGTTCGGATTGTGTATAAAATCGCATGACAATTTCTTTCCGGTCTTATCTCATATTCATTGGCGGAGATGTTTTTATTCAGGCATTTTGTTTATAACATACAAGCAATAATATAAAATATAGATACGCTAATATTTTGTGTTTATCATTTTTTATGTTGTCTAAATGTGCTGACGTAGTTACGAAATTTATAAATTTATTTTATGACAAGCATTTATTTCTATTTATATATTGTGCCTTTGCAATTGACAAAGGGAGGCTTGCGGGCGAATAACTGTGTTGCGGTTTGAGATATCGTTACCGTGACAAAAACAATCCGCTCACAGTCCTTGAACAGAGTGGCCCAGGTGCATTATCTGCTGCCGGGATTGCGAACCGAACGCACCGGCGGCTTGGCCGCCAGGCGTGGAGAACAGGGCGAGGGCGCGGAACGTTATGCACATTCAGATGCTGTGGTCGAAAATCCATCGGGCAACGGTGACCGATGCGGACCTCCATTACGAGGGCAGCATTACCATCGACCGCACCCTGATGGACCGCGCCGACCTGGTGCCCCATCAACAGGTTCAGATCTATAACATCAGCACCGGCGCCCGGTTCGAGACCTACGTCATTGAGGGCCCCGCCGGCAGCGGTTGCATTCAGATCAATGGCGCGGCGGCGCACCTCGCCACGACCGACGATCTGATCATCATCGCCGCCTACGCTCACATGGACCGCGACGAAGCGCTCGACTGGCGGCCGAAGGTGGTCCTTGTCGACGGGCGGAACCGGCCGGTCACCGCGCCTAAGGCGCAGGTGGGACCGGTGCGCCACGCCATCCAGTCTGAGGCCCGCGCGGCCCAGGCGCGAGCCGGCTGAACGCGCCAAACCGGCACCGGGCCCTATAGCGGTCCCGGCACCTGGGATCGCCATTCCGCAAATCCCATGTCTTCCGGCACGTGCGGCGCGACGCGCGGACGGAATGGGAGGCGATCGGGTGCCGATTATCGAAGACATACACGCGTTTTCCGACGACATGACGTCATGGCGGCGCTCGCTGCACGCCTATCCGGAGATCGCGTTCGAGGAGCATCGGACGTCGGCCTTCGTCGCCGAGATGCTGGTCGGATTTGGCTTTGACGTGCACCGCGGGCTGGCGGGCACCGGCGTCGTCGGCACGCTGACGACCGGTGACGGGCCTGCGATCGGCCTGCGCGCCGACATGGACGCGCTGCCCATCGACGAAGTCGCCGACGTCGCCGACGTTCCGCACCGCTCCCAACGGGCCGGCCACATGCACGCCTGCGGTCACGACGGCCACACGGCGATGTTGCTCGGCGCCGCCCGCTATCTGGCGGCCAGCCGGCGCTTCCGCGGCACCGTTCACGTCATTTTTCAGCCGGCGGAGGAGAACGAAGGCGGCGGCCGAGTCATGGTGGAAGAGGGTCTTTTCGATCGCTTTCCGGTCGAGGCCGTCTATGGCCTGCACAATTGGCCGGGAATGCCGGCCGGCCATTTCGCGGTGGGGGACGGCCCGATGATGGCGTCGTGCGACAGTTTCGAGATCGCCGTCTCCGGTCACGGCTGTCACGGCGCCATGCCGCACTATGGGACGGACGTGGTGGTCGCGGCGGCGGCGATGGTGGGTGCCTTGCAAACCATTGTCACCCGCCGGCGCGATCCGGTCGACCCGGCGGTGCTGTCGGTGACGCAGATCCACGCCGGCGACACGTGGAACGTGATCCCGGCGACGGCCGTTCTGCGGGGCACCGTCCGCTGCTTTCGCGCCGAGACGCAGGATCTTATCGAGAGCGCCATCCGCTCCATCGCCAAAGGAACGGCCGAGGCCCATGGTTGCAGCGCCGACGTCGCCTATCGCCGCCAATATCCGGCGACGGTGAACACGCCCGAGGAGGCGCGGAAAGCGGCCTTGGCGGCGGTGCGGGTGGTGGGCCGGGAAAAGGTCGTCCTCAACCCGCCGCCGACCATGGGCTCGGAAGATTTCTCGTTCATGCTCCAGGCGGTGCCGGGCTGCTACGTTTGGCTGGGCGCCGGACGAGGCGCCGAAACGCCGACGCTGCACAGCCCGCGCTACGATTTTAACGATTCGATATTACCGGTGGGTGCAAGCTATTGGGCAAGCCTTGCCGAAACCATCCTCGCCTGAAACGGGGACGCCGACACCGAATGGATACGACTGCCGGAGAATTCAGCGCTGCGTGGTCAAAATGGCGCCGACAATGAGGCCGACGAAGGCGGCGATGATGAACACGCCGAACAGCCGCCGCCGCCACGGGTGGATCTCCGGTCCCCATTCCCGGTTCCAGCGGCGCTCGATCTCGATGCGGCGGTCGTCTTCTTCGGTCATGGTCGCGAGGCGCCTTGGGTGGAGTGAATGCATCCCATTGTCGCGCGCGCCCGGCGGGAAGGGAAGACGGTCCAACCACCGCTCACAGGCACGCGTATCAACTACAGCAGCATCGGGCCGGCATCAACCGGGCGGATTATTGGCTTTGTCGAAAGGGCAGCGATCATGAAATCGCTCGCACGTTTGCTCCAACTGGTCGGGAGGCGCATGCTGATCCGGCCTTTCCCGTCCGGTAAATTCGAATATATTTGGAAGGTGGGATGTTCAGGGGCCCTGACAGTGCAGTCCGGCAAGGGGGGGGGCCGGCGGGGTGGTCGCCGGCAGGGCGATGGATTGAGGATCGCAACCAGCCATGAGCCGACCCGACAGGCGGAGCAGCGACGGGACGCCGACAACCGGCGTTGTAACGAAATCTCGCACCAAGACGAAAAAGCCGTCGATGTACAAAGTGTTGATGTTGAACGACGATTATACGCCCATGGAGTTCGTCGTTCATGTGCTGGAGCGATTTTTTGGTAAGAACCATGAGGAAGCGGTACAGATTATGCTTCACGTTCACCAACGCGGTGTCGGCGTCTGTGGCGTGTTCACGTATGAGATCGCCGAGACCAAGGTGAACCAGGTGATGGAGTTAGCTCGCCAAAATCAGCATCCTCTTCAATGCACAATTGAAAAGGATGGAACCGAGTAGGTGAACAGTGCTCTCGCGCAACCTTGAACAGACCCTGCACCGTGCTCTCGCTCTCGCTACCGAGCGGCGGCATGAATATGCAACCCTCGAGCATCTGCTCCTTGCGCTTACCGAGGATCAGGATGCGATTCCCGTGCTCAAGGCCTGCGGCGTCGACGTCGTCCATTTGAAGAAGGACGTGGCGGCGTTCGTCGACACCGATTTGCAGAGCCTGAAGGCGGCAACGCCGTCCGACCCAAAGCCGACGGCTGGCTTCCAGCGCGTCGTACAGCGCTCGGTGATCCATGTCCAGTCATCGGGCCGCGAAGAAGTCAGCGGCGCTAACGTCCTGGTGGCGCTGTTTTCCGAGCGGGAGTCGCACGCCGTCTACTTCCTGCAGATGCAGGACATGACGCGCCTCGACGCCGTCAATTACATCGCGCACGGCATCGCCAAGATGCCCGGTGAATCGCGTCGGCGCGCCGTGCACGGCAACGATGACGAAGCGTCTTCGGAAAAAGTCGTCCGCAAGGGGCATGAGGCCTTGGAAAGCTATTGCGTAGACTTGAACCAGAAAGCATCGGACGGGCGAATCGATCCGCTGATCGGCCGTGAGGCCGAGATCGAGCGGACCATCCAGATCCTGTGCCGGCGCAACAAAAACAATCCGCTGTTCGTCGGCGACCCGGGTGTCGGAAAAACGGCGCTCGCGGAAGGTCTGGCATGGCGGATCGTTCGTGGCGATGTGCCCGATGTGCTCAAGGAGGCGACAATCTTTGCCCTTGATATGGGCTCGCTGCTCGCTGGCACGCGCTATCGCGGTGATTTCGAGGAGCGGCTGAAAAACGTCATCAATGAGCTGGAAGCCATTCCCGGCGCGGTGCTGTTCATCGACGAAATTCACACCGTCGTCGGGGCCGGCGCCACCAGCGGCGGATCGATGGACGCGTCCAACATTCTTAAGCCGTCGCTGGCGTCCGGAACGATCCGGTGCATGGGATCGACCACCTACAAGGAATACCGCAACCACTTCGAGAAGGATCGGGCGCTGGTCCGCCGCTTCCAGAAGATCGACATCTACGAGCCGTCGATTGCCGACACCGTGAAAATCCTGCAAGGACTCAAGCCGTATTTCGAGGATCATCACAAGGTCCGCTACACGGTCGAGGCGCTGCGGACGGCCGTCGAGTTGTCGGCACGCTACATCAACGATCGTAAGCTTCCCGACAAAGCGATCGACGTGATCGACGAGGTCGGCGCGGCCCGGATGCTGTTGCCCGCCAACCGCCGCCGCACGGTGGTGACGGTGCGCGACGTCGAGGAGATCGTGGCGAAAATCGCCCGCATCCCGCCGAAGAGCGTGTCGTCCGACGACAAGAAGGCGCTTCAGCATCTGGAGCGTGATCTGTCGACGGTGGTGTTCGGCCAGGACCGGGCCATCGATGCGCTGTCAAGCGCGATCAAGCTCGCCCGGGCCGGCCTGCGCGAGCCGGAAAAGCCCATCGGCTGCTACCTGTTTTCCGGCCCGACGGGTGTCGGCAAGACGGAAGTTGCCCGCCAGCTCGCCCACGTGCTGGGGATCGACCTGGTGCGGTTCGACATGTCGGAATACATGGAACGGCACAGCATCTCGCGGCTCATCGGCGCGCCCCCGGGCTATGTCGGGTTCGACCAGGGCGGCCTGCTGACCGATGCTATCGACAAGCAGCCGCACACGGTGCTGCTGCTGGATGAGATCGAGAAAGCGCATCCGGACCTGTTCAATGTCCTGCTGCAGGTCATGGATCACGGCAAGCTGACCGATCACAACGGCAAGGGCGTCGATTTCCGCAACGTCATTCTCATCATGACGACCAACGCTGGCGCAGCGGATCTGGCGAAACCGGCGATCGGCTTCGAGCGGGAATCGCGCCTCGGCGACGACACGGAAGCTATCGAACGGATGTTCACACCGGAATTCCGCAACCGGCTCGACGCGGTCATTCCGTTCAGCGGCCTGACGCCCGAGGTGGTCGGCCGCGTGGTCGAAAAGTTCGTCATGCAGCTCGAGGTGCAGCTCGCCGACCGCCAGGTGACCATTGAGCTTAGCGAGGAAGCGCGCGTCTGGCTGGCGGAAAAAGGCTACGACCAGCGCTTCGGCGCCCGGCCGCTGGCGCGCGTCATCCAGGAGCACATCAAGAAACCGCTGGCCGAGGAACTGCTGTTCGGTCGCCTGACGCAGGGCGGCATCGTTCGTGTGACCCTCGTCGACGGCGCCCTCGGCTTTGACTATCCTGAGCCGCCCGCCGCTCCGCCGCCGGCGCGAAAGGGTAAGCGCAAGCAATTGGTTCCGGCTCCATAAGACGGGCCGGCGCCATAAACGAGCCAGACGATGCACGGGGGCGCCGCGGCGGATGATCGCCGTGGCGCCTCTTCTTACCAGCAACCGATGAGCAACGGCGGGGTGTTCATTGACGGCGTTCCTCAGCGGCCTCCGAGTTCTCGACCTGAGCCAATATCTGCCGGGGCCGTTTGCCACCGCCATGCTTGCCGGTTTCGGCGCCGACGTGGTGAAGGTGGAGCCGCCCGCCGGTGATCCGCTCCGCCACCTGGACCCGGAAGGCAAGGCGGGCGCATCGCCGTTCTATGCGCTGATCAACGCCGGCAAGCGCGTCGTCTGTCTCGATCTGAAGACCGATACCGGTAAGAGTGGCTTGGCGACCCTCGTCGCGGCCGCCGACGTGCTTCTCGAATCCTACCGCCCCGGCGTTCTCGACCGGCTCGGCTTCGGCGAAGACCGGCTGAAGGCGATCAACCCCCGTTTGGTGCACTGCGCGCTGTCCGGCTTCGGCCAGACGGGGCCGCTGGCGCAGGCGTCAGGGCATGACCTCGGATACGTGGCGGCGACGGGCACGCTGAGCGCGTGCGGCACGCCGGAGCGGCCGGTCATGCCGTTTCCGCCCATGTCCGACCATGCCGGCGCCATGCAGGCGGTCGTCGCCATTCTGGGCGCGCTGCTGGCGCGCCACGCGGACGGCCAGGGCCGGTTCCTCGATGTCAGCATGATGGAATCGCTGCTGTTGTGGCAGGCGCCGGCGATGACGGCGCCGCTGGACCGCGGCCAGGGAATCATCAACGGCGGCGCCGCCTTCTACCAGCTTTACGCCACGTCGGACGGCCGGTTCGTCAGCCTCAGTCCGCTTGAGCCTAAATTCTGGGCGAACTTCTGCACCGCCATCGGGCGCGACGACTGGTTGGCGCGCCACCTCGACCCGATGCCGCAAACCGCTCTGATCGAGGAGTTGTCGGCGCTTTTCGCATCCCGGCCGCTCGCCGCCTGGGACGATCTGCTCGGCGACGCCGATTGCTGCTATCAGGCGGTGCTGGACTACGCCGAGGTCATCGACCACCCGCATGTCCGCGCGCGCGGCCTCGTCGAGCGCCACGACACATTCGTCGACGTGCGCCTGCCGGTGTTCATCGATGGCGCGGCACCGCCGGGACGTCCGCCCCTGCGCGAGGTCGACGTCGGCGACGTCGCGCGGGACTGGGGCTGCTGAAGACGCAAGCGCCTCACGGCCGAGCGTCATCCCGAAACGGCGTCCACGTCGCCAGCTGGGCCAGTTCCCGATCGACGGACGCCCGTTCGCGGGTGAGGAAGGCTGCGACGGCGTCGCGCAGGCGCCGATCGGCGATCCAGTGGGCGCTGTAGGTGGCGATCGGCAGATACCCCCGCTGGATTTTGTGTTCGCCCTGGGCGCCGGCCTCGACGCGGGACAGACCGTGCGCGATCGCGTATTCGATGGCGCGGTAATAGCAGACCTCGAAGTGCAGGTATTTGACCTCCGTCGAGCCGCCCCAGTACCGGCCGTACAACGCATCCCCGCCGACCAGATTGAGCGCCACGCCGACGGGCTCGCCCACGGCCGATTGCGCCCACATCAGCACCACCCGGTCGCCCAGGCGGGTGCCCAGTTCGGAGAAGAAGCGGCGGTTGAGGTAGGCGTGCGCCCACTTTCTGTCGACGGTGTCGAGGTAGAAGCGGTAGAACGAGTCCCAATGCGACTCGTCGATTTCAGCCCCGGTGAGGACCCGAACGGTAATGCCTTCCGCCGTCACGGCGGCCCGCTCCCGGCGGATCGCCTTGCGCTTGCGGGCCGACAGATCGGCGAGGAAGTTGTCGAACGAGCCGTAGCCGCGATTGGTCCAATGATATTGACGCCCGATGCGCGGCAGATAGCCGGCCGAGGTCAGAATGCGCTGCTCGTCCGGAGTGTTGAAGGTGACGTGAACCGACGACGCGCCCGTCTTTTCCGCCAGGCGCAGCGTCGCGGCGGCAAGAACGGCGGCGGTGTCGGCGGGGGCGTCCGGACGGGCGAGCAGGCGCGGGCCGGGCACCGGCGTGAACGGCACCGCCAATTGCAGCTTCGGATAATAGCGCCCGCCGGCGCGCTCGTAGGCCTCTGCCCAGCCCCAGTCGAAGACGTATTCGCCATAGGAATGGCTTTTAAGGTACATCGGCGCGCAGCCGGCCAGCCCGCCATCGGCGGACGGAATGACCAGGTGCCGGGGCAGCCAGCCGGTTTCGGCGGCTGCCGAGCCGGAGGTCTCCAGCGCGGCGAGAAACGCGTGACTGACGAACGGATTGCCGGTACCGGCGCAAGCATCCCAGTGCTCCGGCTCGACGTCGAGGATGGAGGAGAGGACGGTGACGGCGGCGGCGTTCTGTCCCTCGGGCATCGTCGTTCGGTCTGCGATTCCGTTTTCTTCCAACCATTGGTAGGTAGGTTGCGGCGGAGCGCTCCGCCATCAAAGTCGGGGTTGGTGGTGCTCCGTGCGAGCCATTGAGGCCGGGTATCATGACCCGCGCACCGACAAAAGGCCCCGACGCGGTGGCCCCGTGGGTTAAAGATTTCGGGCCGTTCGATGGCCGCGTCTGGCTCAACGCCGCCCATCAGGGTGCCTTGTCGCGGCCGGCGCGGGACGCGGCGGCGGACGCCGTCGCCTGGAAGGTGCAGCCGTGGGAAATGACCACCGAGCGCTTTTCTCAAACGCCGGAAACGCTCCGCCGCGCGCTCGCCGGACTGATCGGCGCCGATCCCGACGACGTGATTCTTGCCAACAGCGCGTCGTACGGCCTGCATCTGCTGGCCAACGGCATTCCGTGGCGGGACGGTGACGAGGTCCTCGTCATGCAGGGCGACTTTCCATCCGACATCCTGCCGTGGATGGGCCTGGCCGACCGTGGCGTGTCCGTGCGGCCGCTCAAGCCCCGGGGCCGGGTGCTGGACGCCGACGAGATCGCCGCGGCCATCGGTCCGCGGACGCGGCTTCTCTGCCTGACCTGGGTTCACTCGTTCTCCGGTCATGCCATCGATCTGGACGCCATTGGCCGGCTGTGTCGCGAGCAAGGCGTGCTGTTCGTCGCCAACGCCGCCCAAGCCATCGGCGTCCGTCCGCTCGACGTGTCGACGGCTCCAGTGGACGCGGTGGTCGGCGTCGGCTGGAAGTTTTTGTGCGGCCCCTACGGCACCGGCTTCGCCTGGATGCGCCCGGAGGTCCGCCGCGTGCTGCGCTACAACCAGTCGTACTGGCTGAACATGCTGACCTCCGACGACCTGGGCCGGGATGCGCTCGACCTGACGCTCCGCGCCGACGTTGGCGCCCGCCGGTATGACGTGTTCGGCACCGCGAATTTCTTCAATTTCGTGCCCTTCGGCGCGGCGGTGACGTACCTTGCCGGTCTCCGCCTTGAGCGTGTCCGCGATTACGTGAACAGTCTCGTTCAACGGTTCGTGGACGGTCTCGACCGCGATCTCTACCGCCTCATTAGCCCCGAACGCGGCACCGGCCGCTCGACCTTGATCGTCATCTCCCACCGCGACCGGGCACGAAACGAGGCCGTTCACGCCGCGCTTCGCGCCAAGGGCATCCACGTGGCGGTTCGGGCCGGAGCGCTGCGCGTCGCACCGCACCTCTACAACACGCCGGCCGACATCGACCGCGCGCTCGACGCGTTCGACCGGGCGGCGCGGTAGTTCAGCCGCCAACGAGCCGCCAGGCCAGCCAGCCGAACGCCGCGCCCGCCAGCGACGCGGCGGCGTTAACCTCATCGTTGCCGAGAACGGCCCAGCCGCGGATCCGCCGGGCCGGACGGCCGCAGCGGTGGACCGGAACCTCCGTGTCCTCGCCGCAGGCCTCGCATCGATAGACCGCCTGCGCCGTGGCGCCGAGAAGGCTATCGACGAAGGCGCCGGCCGTTCCGGCGACGGCGCCGACGACCGTCGCTTGCCACCAGGCGAGCGTGTCGGAGATGACGCCGGCCGCGAGACCGATGACGGTCGCGCCGAGAACGGCGGTGGCGCTGCCCAGTGTCGTCACCGCCCCCGACGTCCCCTTGGGCACGGGCTGCCCCGAAACAAAAAGCCGAGGCGGCCGCCGGCTGAGGCCGCCCAATTCTGTCGCCCAGGTGTCGGCGGTCACCGCGGCGAGGCCACCGATGGCCACCGGAAACCACGCGTCCGCCGGCGACAGGACGGCGAGCAGGGCAAGGATCGCAACGACGCCGCCGTTGGCGAGGACTTGGGCTGCATCGCGCCGGCCGCTTTTGGCGCCCCGGTCGAGGCTCGTCTTCTTTTCGCCCTGGCGGAACCGGGACAGCGCGCTCGAGGTGACGAAAAAAACCACCAGCAGCACGCCCCACCGCCAGCCGCCGCACCCGAACACCAGCGTGCCGACGAGGACCGCGGCAAGCGCCCCGCCGGCGTTCAGTACCCGGCGGTAATACGCCAGCGCCGCGATGGCGATGCTGGCAAGCGCGCCGAGAATCAGGGCCATGAGGGCATCGGCAGCGGGCAAGGGATCAGTCGATCTCGAAAATTCCGTCCACCTCGACGCTGGCGTTCCGCGGCAGGGACGACGCGCCGACGGCGAACCGCGTATGCCGTCCAACGTCCCCGAACACGTCCATCATCAGGTTGGACGCGCCGTCGAGCACCTTCGGATGGTCGACGAAGTCGGCGCCGCAGTGCACGAAACCGCCCAGCCGGACGACCCGGCTGAGCCGGTCGAGGTCGCCGTCGCAGGCATCTCGGACCTGCGCGAGCAGGTTGAGGGCGCACAACCGCGCCGCCTCGCGGCCGTCATCCAGGCTGACATCGCCGCCGACGGCGCCGCGATAGCGAAGCTCGCCATCCCACAGGCAGAGCTGCCCCGACACGAACACCAGGCGTCCGGCAACGACGTAAGGAACATAAGCCCCGGCTGGGCGGGCCGGGACGGGCAGGGTGATGCCGAGCTCGGAAAGGCGGGCGTCGATGCGGCCGGTCATGGGCGGGTCTCCGTTGTATCGGGGGATGGAATGGACGCGCGGGCCGTCTCGCCGGCCGCATCCATGGCCTTGGCGAGGGCACGCTCCAGAATGCCGATCGGCGGCGTCCGGCCGGTGTAGAGCTCGAACTGCCGCACGGCCTGATGAAGCTGCATGCGGACACCGGGTATGGTGCGGCAGCCGCGCGCCTCGGCGGTGCGGAGCAGTCGGGTGCGCACCGGCACGGCCACGGCATCGAACACCACCGCGCCCGGCCGCAGCGCCTCTTCTGGGACGAGCATGTCGTCAGGGGCGTGAAATCCGACAGGTGTCGCGTGGGCGATAAGATCATAGCCGTCGGCGTCGGCGAGGGCCGATGGTGGTCCGCCGTATCGCGCGCCGAGCGACGCGGCAAGGTCGCTCCCGCGCCCGGCGTCGCGATTGTGGATAACGACCTCCGCACCCGCCTGCACGAGGCCGTAGACGATGGCGCGGGCGCCGCCGCCGGCACCAACGACAGCGACACGGCGGCCGTGCGGGTCGAGCCCCTCCCGGACCGCATCGACGGCGCCTTGCCAGTCGACGTTGTGACCGACCAGCCGGCCACCATCATTGACCACCGTGTTGACGGCGCCGATGGCGCGCGCCGTCTCGGTGAGGTCGTCGAGATAGGCGCCGATCCGGAGCTTGTGCGGCGTGGTAACGCCGAGGCCGCGAATGCCCAGCGCCCTCATGGCGGCCACGGCGGCCTCGGTATCGTCGATGCCGAACGCGACGTAGGTGTAGTTGAGGCCGAGCGCGCGGTACCCGGCCGAGTGCATGGCGACACCGAACACCCCCGGGCGGGCGGCGATGGAGCCGCAGAGAACGGGGTTGCTCGTCGTCATCGCCAGGCGCTCCCGCTATGGTGCACGTCTTATTTGGCGACACCGAACACCCCCGGGCGGGCGGCGATGGAGCCGCAGAGAACGGGGTTGCTCGTCGTCATCGCCAGGCGCTCCCGCTATGGTGCACGTCTTATTTGGCGGCACCGAACACGCATTGGCCATCAAAAGCAACACTTCTGCCGCCGTTCCGGGCACCGACCGACGACCGGCGCATCGGATGGGAAATACAATGAACCGAGTTCTGTGCATCACGCCCAATCCGTCCCTCGACCGGGTTCTCTCCGTGGCCGGTTTCCGGTCGGGCGGCGTGTGGCGGGCCTCGGCGGCGCGGGTGACCTGCGGTGGCAAGGGCGTCAACGTCGCCCGTGCCCTTCGCTGCCTCGGCGTGCCGTCAGTGAGCGCTGGATTGCTTGCCGGCCGTTGCGGCCGGACCGCCGCCGGGCTCGCGGAAGCCGAAGGACTCGACGCGCGATGGACATGGGCGGGCGAGGGTGATACCCGCACCTGCATCCACATTGTTTCCGGCGACGGCCGGACGACGGTGATCAACGAGCCGGGAATGCACATCTCACCCGCCGACTGGCAACGCCTGATCGACGATGCGCGTGCTCTTGCGCCCACGAGCGCGGCGGCCGCCATCAGCGGCAGCCTGCCGCCCGGCAGTCCCGAGGGCGGCCTCGCGCGCCTGATCGCCGCCGCCGGCGCCGACGGCCGGCCGGTCTATGTCGATACCAGCGGCAGGGCGCTCAAGGAGGCGGTCAGCGCGGCGCCGTTCGGAATAAACATAAACGCCGACGAGGCGGCAAGCCTGCTTCATCGGCCGATCCGCACGGCCGACGACGCGCGCGTCTGCGCAACCGGCCTGCGGCGCCGTGGCATCGCCCTTGTCGCGGTCACGCTTGGCGAGGACGGCGCGGTGCTGGTCACCGACAAGGGAGGGTGGCATGCGCGGCCGCCAGCGGTGACGGCTCTCAGCCCGGTCGGCAGCGGCGATTGCTTTCTGGCTGGGCTGCTGGTCGCCCATCTCCAGGGTGCCGAGGGCAGTGACGCGCTCCGCCTTGCCACCGCCTGCGGTGCTGCCAACGCCGCCGCGATGGACATCGGCCACTGGCCCGAGGGAATGATCGATGGTCTTGTGGCGAAATCGACGGTGCAATCCCTCGACGGCTAATTATCGCGTTTAAGCCGTTTTGCTGGGCCGGCCGCGCACCCCTCGCTTCCGCCTGTCATCGCCGATGAGCCCATCGAACAGCATCGCGCGGCCCTGCGCCGGTTCGCCAAACCGGCAGCCGAAGATGCGGCGCCAGCACGCGATGGCGGCGACGGACTGGTTGTCGCGTTCCATGTTGGCGGCCTCCGCCGCCATATCGCGCGCCGCCAACACGCGGTCGAGCCAGAGATCGCTCAAGGTCAGCGTTTCGCCGCTGCCGGCGATGCCCAGACTGCGGCCGGACTGGGTCGCCATCCAGAAAAAGAAATCGCGCACCATCCAGTCGTAAAAGAGCGCGCTGCGCTGACGATAGGTCCAGATCGACAGAAACTCGCACACCAGCAGCTCCAGTGCGAACGAGGTCACTGGGATGCTGGCCGCGTACCGCCACACCTTCAGCATCCGGATGAGGTGCCGCGCCTTTTGCGCGGTATCGTCATCGACGCGGTCGAGGCGGTTTTTCTCCGCCTTGGGAATCATATGGCGCCACGGTTTTCCCGGCGTGCTGGCCGCGTTGGCGGGAACCAGGTAGCCGTTGGCACCGCAGAGAAATCCCGGAATGATACGGACACCCAACGGGTCGTGCTCGGGCGTGTGCGCGGTGACGGAGAGCCAGCCGTCGCGGGACATTTCGACGGCCGCGAACCGCGCCGCCAGCAAGCTGGTCATGTCGCGCAGCACCGCGCTCCAGACGTTCTGACCGGTGCCCGCCAGTTCGGCCGGCTCCGTCCGATAGCGGTCCGGAAGCACGAACACCAGGTCGACGCCGGAGATGCCGCCCACGGCGGTATCCTTGGCGTAGCCGCCGATAATGACGGGCGGCGGCTCCAGTGTCGCGCCGACGCCGCGGGCCATCGGAAACCGGCGCCGCAGCAGCAGGTCGACGGCGCTCGCCGTCGCGACCGCCGTCGACCGCTCGGCGGCCTGCGGCTCCAGCGACGACACGAAGTCGCGGAAATGACCCGCGACGTAGCGCCAGTTGCCGCCGGTGGGTGTCACCGCCGCGGCCGCGAACGCCATCGGCAGCGGCATATGCCGCCGGGTCGTCGACATCAGGAACAGCCAGTTGTCGTACCGCAGGTCATGCACTTCAGGCAGGTGCCGTTGCGCACCAGCGTGAAGTTGCCGCACTCCTGGCACGAGTCGCCCTCGTATCCCTGCAGACGTGCCACGGTGGCGCCTCCGGACTGAGGCAGGAGTGCGTTCGAGCCGTTTACCATCGGGTGCGTTTGGACGCCTCCGTCCGACGCACCGCCGAAGACGCCCGCCGAGGCGGCGACGGCTTCCTGGCGTTCCGGGATGTCGGACCGGTCCTTGGCCCCCGGATAGACGCGGAACCGATTGCGGACATAGCCGAGGCTGGCGAGCCGGCTGACCGCCGGCATGGCGTCTTCACCGTCCTTCAGCGTCAGCGTCTGGCCGTCGCCGCGTCCCACCGTATCGGGCAGCGTGTCGCGCGGTTCAACGTGGGCGAGGTCGTAACGGCCCAGGTACGAAATGGCCAATTCGCGGAAGATATAGTCGAGAATGGACGTCGCCATCTTGATCGAGTCGTTGCCGTCGACCAGGCCCGCCGGCTCGAAGCGGGTAAACGTGAACGCCTCCACGAACTCCTCCAGCGGAACGCCGTACTGCAATCCGATGGAAATCGCGATGGCGAAGTTGTTCATCAGGCTGCGGAAGGCCGCGCCCTCCTTGTGCATGTCGATGAAGATCTCGCCGATGCGGCCGTTCTCGTATTCGCCGGTTCGCAGATACACCTTGTGCCCGCCGACCTTGGCCTTCTGGGTGTATCCCTTGCGGCGGCTGGGCAGGCCGCGCCGCTCCAGCCGCGCCGCTTCGGCCTGATCAATGAGGTGTTCCACGGCGGCCTCGACGCGCAGCGCCGTCGGCTGTGCGGCCGTCTCTTGCCCGGCGTCCGCGTCCTCCTCGTCATGGCCGATCAAAGCGCTGGACAGAGGCTGCGACAATTTCGAGCCGTCGCGATAAAGCGCCGTCGCCTTCAGGCCCAATTCCCAGGCCAGCATGTACGCGTGCTGGCACTCGTCAATGGATGCCGAGTGCGCCATGTTGATGGTCTTGGAAATCGCGCCACTGACGAACGGCTGTGCCGCCGCCATCATCCGGATGTGGCTTTCGACGGACAGGTGTCGGGTGCCGGAACGGCCGCACGCGGTGGCGCAGTCGAACACCGGCAAATGCTCCGGCTCCAGGCCGGGGGCGCCTTCGACGGTCATCGCGCCGCAGACGTAAGTGTTCGCCGCGTCGATGTCCTGTTTCGAGAATCCCAGCGCCGAGAGCATGCAGAACGACATGTCGTCGAGCTGCTCCGGCTTCAGCGCCAGCGTCTCGGTGCAGAAATCCTCGCCGAGGGTCCAGCGGTTGAAGACGAACCGGATGTCGAAGGCATCGGTGAGCGCGCGTTCGACGGTGGCCAGCGCGTCGTCGGTAAAGCCCCGGGCGCGCAGCGTCTTGTGGTTGATCGCGGGCGCGCCGTCGAGCGTGCCGTGCCCGATGGCGAAGCGGACAATGGTGTCGATGGCGTCCGGGCTGTAGCCGAGGTTGGCGAGCGCCCTCGGCACCATTTGATTGATGATCCGAAAGTAGCCGCCGCCGGCCAGCTTCTTGAATTTCACCAGCGCGAAGTCGGGCTCGATGCCGGTGGTGTCGCAGTCCATGACCAGGCCGATGGTGCCGGTGGGCGCGATCACCGTTGTCTGTGCGTTGCGGAAGCCGTGCCGCTGGCCGAGCTTAAGTGCCTTATCCCAGGCGGCGCGGGCGGCATCGGCGAGACCGCGATGCTCGTCCAAGCAGTCGACGTCGAGGGGGACGGGCAGCACCGACAGACCTTCATAGCCGCCGCGCTCGCCGTGGGCAGCCCGCCGGTGATTGCGGATGACCCGAAGCATCGCGTCCCGGTTTTCGGCGTAGCGCACGAACGGCCCTAGCTCGCCCGCCAGCGCCGCCGATGTCGCGTACGCGGTGCCGGTCATCAGGGCCGTGATGGCGGCCGTGACATGACGCGCCGGGTCGGAGTCGTAAGGGATTCCGGCCGCCATCAGAAAGCCGCCGATGTTGGCGAAGCCGAGGCCGAGGGTGCGAAACTCGTACGACCGGCGCGCGATCTCCTTGGACGGGTATTGCGCCATCAGCACGGATATTTCGAGGACGATGGTCCACAGCCGCACCGCGTGCTCGAACGCCGCCACGTCGAGGCTCCCGTCGGCGTCCTGAAAGGCGGCCAGGTTGATGGAGGCGAGATTGCACGCCGTGTCGTCGAGAAACATGTATTCGGAGCACGGATTGGACGCGTTGATGCGCCCGCTTTCGGGACACGTGTGCCACTCGTTGATGGTCGTGTCGTACTGCAGGCCGGGGTCGGCGCAGCTCCACGCCGCGTAGGCGATGTCCGTCCACAGCCGCTTCGCCGGGACGCGCTTGAAGACAGCGCCGTCGGTGCGCCGCGTCAGGCTCCATTCGCCGTCGTTCCGCACCTGTTCGAGGAAGGCGTTGGTGACCCGGACGCTGTTGTTGGCGTTCTGGCCCGACACGGTCATGTACGCTTCGCTGTCCCAGTCGGTGTCGTAGACGGGGACGGGCATCGTCTCGTAGCCCTGCCGCGCGTACTCAATCGCCCGCTGCACGTAGGAATCGGGAATCACCGCCGCGCGGGCGGCGCGGATGGCACGGCGCAGGCCCGAGTTGCGGGTGACGTCGAAACGGGAATCGTCGTCCAAGCCGTCGGTCAGCCGGCACGCCGCCATAACCTGCGCGATGTGCTTTTCGGCGGCGCGCGACCCGGCGACCAGCGCGGCGACCTTCTGTTCTTCACGTGTCTTCCAGGTGATGAACTGCTCGATGTCAGGATGGTCGATGTCGACGACGACCATCTTTGCCGCCCGCCGCGTGGTGCCGCCGGACTTGATCGCGCCGGCGGCCCGATCGCCGATCTTGAGGAAGCTCATCAGCCCCGACGACCGGCCGCCGCCGGACAGCGCCTCGTGCTCGCCGCGGATGTTGGAAAAGTTGGTGCCGGAGCCGCTGCCGTACTTGAACAAGCGTGCCTCGCGCACCCACAGGTCCATGATGCCGCCATCGTTGACCAGGTCATCGGCGATGCTTTGGATGAAGCACGCATGCGGCTGCGGCCGCTCGTAGGCCGATAAGGATTCGTGTACCGTGCCGTCGGATTCGTCGACGAAATAGTGGCCCTGCGCGGGACCGTCGATGCCATAGGCCCAGTAGAGGCCGGTATTGAACCACTGCGGGGAGTTGGGCGCGGCGCACTGGTTCGCCAGCATGTAGCGCAGTTCGTCGAAGAACGTTCTCGCATCCTCTTCGGAGTCGAAATAGCCCCGCTTCCAGCCCCAATAGGTCCAGGTGCCGGCCAGGCGATTGAACACCTGGCGGCAGCTGGTCTCGCCGGCCGCGCGCGCAGCCGGCGCCAGCTCGCCGAGGCGTTTTTCGTCGGGCACACTCCGCCACAGCCATTCCGGCACGCCCTCTTCGGCCACCGGCATCAGCAGCGCCGGGATTCCGGCCTTGCGGAAGTACTTCTGCGCCAAAACGTCGCACGCCACCTGCGACCAGTCCTCGGGGACCTCTATGTCGTGCTGGTGGAACACAACCGAACCGTCGGGATTGCGGATCTCGCTCGAGGTTCGCCGGAAGGCGATCGCGTCGTAAGGCGTTCCGTCCGGGCTGGTGAACAGTCGCTCGATCCGCATGACGACGATCCTCGTTGTTGTTGGCAGGGCGATCTTAGGCCGTGACGGCCGTTCCGGCCGGCGCATCCCCAATTCGTGTGTCCGCGCCCGGAACAGCCACTATATCTAGTGGGGTGCTAACGTCAAGATTTCGTTAACGCGGTGGCGGGAAACACCACATCTAGCGGACAGCGCACAATGTAGATGTCACGGCCGTACCCCACACTCCCCGACACGGACGATCCACTCCCACGGTTCGCCGTGGGCTGGACGCAAGCGCGCGCCGATGCCATAGTGCCGCCTCACGTTTAAGGATACGGTGCCAATAAGGCGGTGCGGGTTTAAGGCATCCGCTTGAAACGAAGAATGACGGTCGAGCGATGCACATCGGAACCCGACTATTCACGTGGATTTTTGGCGAGCGCGTTGGTGAGGACGGGTTCGGCAACCGGTATTACCGAAACCGCCACAAGAAGCGCTACGGCCGCGAACGGCGGTGGGTCGCGTACAAGGGAATCGTCGAGGCGAGCAAGGTGCCAGCGGAATGGCACGGCTGGCTCCACCACATCACGGATGTCGCCCCGGTCGCCGAAGGGACGCCCCTGCGCTGGCCCTGGCAGAAGCCACACCTTCCCAATCTGTCGGGAACGCCGTACGCCTATTACCCGCCGGGCCACGACCTTCGCGGCGGGCAGCGCGCGCCGGCCACCGGCGACTACGAACCGTGGACGCCCGATTGATCGGCGCGGCGACCCTCGATCCGTCCGGCACACGCGCCGGCGCCGTTGGGTGCTGACCGCGAGGGTGTGCCGGTGAAGGCGAACGAAACGCGTGAGATTATCGTCGGGTTTCTGGCCGTCGCGCTGTTCGGCGCCGTTCTCATCTGGTCCTACGGAACGCACGGCGTCGACCAACGGGGATCCGGAGGCCAGTATACGATCTCGGCGACGTTCAACCGTATCGACGGCCTGAAAGTCGGCGACCCGGCCTATGTCAGTGGCATGCCCGTTGGCCGCGTGGTGGCCATGGACTTGCTGCCCGACTTTCGCGCCAAGGTGTTGCTGGCCATTCGCGATGGGGTGCCGCTGCCCACCGATACGTCGGCGGCGATCCACACCAACGGCCTGTTCGGCGGCAAGTTCGTCGTGCTCGATCCGGGCGGCAGCGAAGATCTGCTGGGGCAGGGGGGCGAAATCACCTACACGCAGGATGCTCTTATCGTGAGCGAACTTCTCGATCTGATTATCGCCGAGGGACACGCGGCAAAAAAGACGCCTGCACCCAGGGACTCCGCGCCATGAAGCGCAACGCCATTGAGACGGTCATGGGCGCAGTGGTGCTGATCGTCGCCGGGCTGTTTATCTATTTCGCTTACGGCATGACCCGCTTCGGCGGTGGGCCCGAGGGCTACCCGCTTCAGGCGTCGTTCTTCAAGCTTGGTGACCTGGCAGTGGGAAGCGATGTCCGCATCAGCGGGATCAGGGTCGGCAAGGTGACGGCGCGCCGGCTCGATCGCGACACCTATGAAGCGATCGTCACCATCAGCGTCGACAAGGACATCACGCTCGCCGATGACACGGTCGCGTCGATCGCCAGCGAAGGCCTGATGGGCGGCAAATATCTGCGTCTGGAGCCCGGCCATTCGAGCACCGCGCTGGAGCCGGGCGGGCAGATCACGGAAACTCGCAGCTACCGGTCGCTGGAAGATCAGGTGGGTGAGATCATCTTTCTCGCCACCGGCAACAGCGGCGGCGGTGACCAGCCATCGGGGCCGACGCCCTGATGCCGGCGCCCTGATGATCGTGGGCCGCGCCGTCGTCGCGACGGCCGTGTTGCTGACCGTTTCGGCGGTGGCCTATGCCGATCCGTATCGGATCGCGGTGCTGCGCGCGCTGGATAAGGTCACGGCGCGAACGTCGATGATCGACGCGCCGGTGGGCGAGCCGGTCCGATTCGGCAATCTGGAAATCACGGTGCGCCGTTGTGACAAGCGGCCGCCCGAGGAGACTCCGGAGTCGGCGGCGTTTCTCGAAATCGATGAAATCAGGCACGACGGCGAGCGGCGCAACGTGTTCGTCGGCTGGATGTTCGCGTCGAGCCCAGGACTGTCCGCCCTCGAACACCCGATTTACGATGTCTGGGTGTTGGACTGTACCGCGCCTGAGATCGCAGATTCGCCGTCGAGCGCGCTCAAATAGAACCTCGCCGGGCGGCCGACCGCCTGACCCAGTTTGCGGATGTAGCTGGCGCTCGGGATTTCCAGCGCGCCGAATTGGCGCAGATGATCGGTGATGAACTGGACGTCGAGAAGCGAAAAGCCGCCAAGGCGAAGCCGGGCGACCAGATGAACCAGCGCGATTTTGCTGGCGTCGGTCCGGTGCGAAAACATGCTCTCGCCGAAAAAGGCCCCGCCGAGGGCCAGTCCATAGAGACCGCCGACCAGCCGATCGTCCTGCCAAGCCTCGACGCTGTGCGCGTGCCCCAACCCGTGCAGGCGCTCGAACACATCGATGATCGCGTCGTTGATCCAGGTCTGCGGGTGTCCGGGCCGGGGCTCGGCGCAGATGCGGATCACGCTTGCGAATGACGTATCGCAGCGGATCTCGAACGGCTCCCGGCGCAGCGTACGGCGGAGCCGACGCGGAACGTGAAATGCCGTCAGCGGCAGAATGCCCCGCATGAGCGGCGCGACCCAGTGCACGTCCCTGTCGTGCCGGGCGTTGGCCATGGGAAAGATGCCGACAGCGTAGGCCCTCAACACAACGTCGGTCGTCAGCCGGTGGCTGTCGGTGATCCGTCTGATTGGTTTTCTCCCACGAAGGATTCCAGCCAGTGGATATCATAATCGCCGGCGATGAAGCGGTGCGCGTCCAACAGCTTGCGGTGGAGGGGAATCGTCGTCGGGATTCCTTCGATGACGTATTCCGCCAGCGCGCGCCGCAATCGCATCCGGCAAATTTCGCGGGACGGGGCGTGGACGATCAGCTTGGCGATCATGCTGTCGTAGAAGGGCGGCACGTCGTAGCCGGCGTACAGACCCGAATCGATCCGGATTCCGAGACCGCCCGGCGCGTGGTAATCGGTGATGCGGCCCGGTCGCGGAACGAAGGTCTCAGGATCTTCCGCGTTGATCCGGCACTCGATGGCGCTGCCGTTGAAACTTATGTCATCCTGTCCGTAACCGAGCGGCGCCCCGGAAGCGATGCGCAGCATTTCGCGGACAAGATCGACGTCGCAGATCGCCTCCGTTACCGGGTGTTCCACCTGGAGGCGCGTGTTCATCTCGATGAAGAAGAACTCGCCGTTTTCGTACAAGAATTCGAACGTGCCGGCGCTGCGATAGCCGAGGGTCGCCGCCGCGCGCGCCGCCACGTCGCCGATCTGCGACCGCTCTTCGGAAGACAGCGCCGGCGACGGCGCCTCCTCCAGCACCTTCTGATGCCGGCGCTGCAGCGAACAGTCCCGCTCGCCCAAGTGAACGACGTTGCCGTGGTGGTCGGCGAGGACCTGAACCTCGATGTGCCGGGGCTTGGTCAGGTACTTCTCCAGATACAGCTCGCCGTTGCCGAAGGCGGCGATCGCCTCCGCCCGGGCCAGCGCCATGGCCTGGGCCAATTCCTGCGGCGCGCGGACCACCTTCATGCCGCGGCCGCCGCCGCCGGCCGCCGCCTTCACCAGAACCGGATAGCCGATGTCGGCGGCGATCGCGCCGGCATGGTCCTCGCCCTCGAGCGGCGCGTCGCAACCGGGGACGACCGGCACACCCGCCCGCTGGCACACGCGCTTGGCTTCGATCTTGTCGCCCATGATGCGGATGTGCTCCGGCGACGGACCGATGAACCGTATTCCGTGTTCCTCGACCATCGCCGCAAAATCGGCGTTTTCGGACAGGAAGCCATAGCCGGGGTGGATCGCCTCGGCGTTGCTGATCGTCGCCGCGGACAGGATGGCGATGGGGTTGAGGTAGCTGTCCTGCGCCGGCGGCGGGCCGATGCAGATGGATTCGTCGGCGAGGCGGACGTGCATGGCGTTGGCGTCGGCCGTCGAATGAACGGCAACCGAACGGATCCCCATGTCCCGGCAGGCACGGAGGATGCGAAGCGCGATCTCGCCGCGGTTGGCGATGAGGATTTTGTGGAACACCGGCGCGCTCAGTCGATCAGAAGGAGAGGCTCGCCATACTCGACGGGCACGCCATTGTCGACGAAGACGCGTGCGATGCGGCCACTGCGGTGCGCCTTTATCGTGTTGAAGACCTTCATCGCTTCGATCAGAAGCACGGTGTCGCCGACTTTGACCGTATCGCCGACGGAGACGAACGCCGGCGTATCCGGCTCGGCCTTGGTGTAGACGACACCCACCATCGGTGAGGCGAGAATGCCAGGATGCTCGGCGGTCTGTTCCGTTTCGCTCTTCGCCGCCGGCCCACGGTGCGGCGTCCCGGCGGCTGTCGTGGGCATCGCTTCTCGCGAATGAGCCCCATCCACCGGCGACGGGGCCACCGCGTGAGACACGTTGCGCGCCACCCGGACACGCCACTGGCCCGAATCATACTCGATCTCGCTCAGGCCGGTTTCGTCAAGCAGCGCCGCCAGCTCGCGCACCAGCTCGGGGTTAAGGCTTGAGGTGGACTTCGTGCTCATGGTCGTGAACCCGTGCCCGAGGGCGTTTCCAGGGGGAGGCCAAGCGCGTGCGCCGCAGCGTCGAGAGCCAGTTCATACCCGTACGGGCCGAGCCCGGCAATGACGCCTTCAGCGACGCGGGCGATATAGGAGACGTGGCGAAACTCCTCGCGCGCGAACACGTTCGAGATGTGAACCTCGAACACCGGAATGCCGACGGCGGTCAGCGCGTCGAGCAACGCGACGGAGGTGTGCGTGTAGGCACCGGCATTGATGATGATGGCCCGGTGGTGTCCGCGCGCGGCGTGGATCCAGTCGATCAGCTCCCCCTCGCTATTGCTTTGCCGGAAATCGATGCACAAATCGAGACTATCCGCCCGCCGGCGACAGGCCGCCTCAATATCGGCGAGGGTGGTGCGTCCATAGATCTCGGGCTCGCGGGTGCCGAGAAGGTTGAGATTGGGACCGTTGAGAATTAAGACCGGGTGGCTCATTGGCGCCACGTACCCCCATGTCGTCGGAACGGCTTATATCACGGGCGGAGACTTGAGGAACACATCGATCGGCCTATGATGCGCCGGCAAACGGCGCACGCGCGGCCGGCACGCGGGATAGAGGGTTATGACCAGGATGCAGATTACGGTCAACGGCGAGGCGCGGCCGCTGGCGGCGCCGGTGTCCGTCGCGGAGATGCTCACCGGTTTCGGGTTGGATCCGGCGACGGTCGCGGTGGAGCGGAATCTGGAGATCGTGCCGCGATCCGGTTACGAACAGGTCGTCGTCGGCGATGGCGACCGAATCGAGATCGTCCACTTCATCGGCGGCGGCGCGCCCGTGGCGGTGGCGTCGGATGCGAGCGCGGATGATGCGGCCGACGACGATCCGCTCGTTGTCGCCGGCCGGTCGTACAAGTCCCGCCTGCTGGTCGGAACCGGCAAGTATCGCGATTTCGCCGAGACGGCCGAGGCGATCGCGGCGGCCGGCGCCGAAATCGTCACCGTCGCCGTTCGTCGGGTGAACGTGTCGGATCCAAACCAGCCGAGGCTCGTCGATTTCGTCGACCCCAAGGTCTACACCTACCTTCCCAACACCGCCGGCTGCTACACCGCCGAGGACGCGGTGCGCACGCTCCGCCTGGCGCGTGAGGCCGGCGGCTGGGACTTGGTGAAGCTGGAGGTCCTCGGCGATACCCGGACACTCTACCCCAATATGATCGAGACCCTTCGCGCCACCGAGACGCTGGTCGCCGACGGCTTCAAGGTCATGGTCTACTGCACCGACGATGTCATCCTGGCGCACCGGCTGGAGGAGATGGGATGCGTCGCCATCATGCCGCTGGCGGCACCGATCGGCTCCGGCCTCGGTATCCAGAACAAGGTCACCATCCGCCTCATCGTCGAGCAGGCGAAAGTACCGGTGCTGGTCGACGCCGGCGTCGGAACGGCGTCCGACGCGGCGATCGCCATGGAACTGGGTTGTGACGGGGTGCTGATGAACACGGCCATCGCCGAAGCTACGGACCCTGTTCGGATGGCGCGCGCGATGCGGTACGCGGTCGATGCCGGGCGGCTTGCTTATCGGGCGGGCCGGATGCCCGTACGTCGCTACGCGGATCCCTCGTCGCCGTTGGCCGGGCTCATTTGAGGGCTCGCGTGCGTTTGTGCACTTAAGCGGCGCTGAGGGGCGGTTGCCTGTTCCGGCGGCAATTGCTTCGACGGTCGGCAGAACGGGTGTTCCCGGCTTGGCGGACGTTGTTCCCGCGCACGGTGCCTGACGTCAGAGTATACGACCAAGGATGCGAGCGGTTCGCGCTTTGGCGTCGGACTTGCATTACGAGGCGAACTGAAACCCAGAAAGGGTACGCGGTGACAATGGACCTTGCGAACGCCTTTGACGAAATGAGGGGCCTGAACGACGGCGTCCGAAACGCCTACAAGGGCTATTTCGACTGGCTGGCGGGAACGCCGATGGAGAAGCTGATCGAGAAGCATCAGCACGCCGATCTGATCTTTCGCCGTCTCGGGATTACCTTCGCCGTCTATGGCAGCGACGCCGGCCTGGAACGGCTCATTCCCTTCGATGTCATCCCGCGCATCCTCGATGCCGAGGAATGGAAAATGGTGGCGGGCGGGGTGTGCCAGCGCATCCGGGCCATCAACGCGTTTCTCGACGACATCTACCATGAACAGCACATCCTGAAGGCCGGGCGCATTCCGCCGCCGCTGGTTCTCAACAACCCGGCGTTTCGTCCTGAGGTGCTGGGCCTCGATCTGCCGCGCCAGATTTACGTCCACGTCGCCGGCGTCGACGTCGTTCGCGTGTCGGCGGATGAGTTTTACGTCCTTGAGGACAACGTCCGTGTGCCGTCGGGCGTGTCCTACATGCTCGAGAACCGTGAAGCGATGATGCGCCTGTTTCCGGAGCTGTTCTCCGGCATTTCGGTGGCGCCGATCAATCATTACTCGGATCTGCTGCTCCGCACCCTGCGCACGGCGGCGCCCGGTGGGACGGTGGATCCAACGGTGGTGGTGCTGACGCCCGGGCACTTCAACAGCGCCTATTTCGAGCACGCCTTTCTTGCCACGCAGATGGGCGTCGACCTGGTGGAAGGCCAGGATCTGTTCGTCGAAGACGACGCCGTGTTCATGCGGACGACGGAGGGTCCCCGGCGCGTCGACGTCATCTATCGGCGCATCGACGATGATTACATTGATCCGCTGGCGTTTGACGCCGGGTCCGCGCTGGGCATTCCGGGCCTCTTGTCCGTCGTCCGCAACGGCAATGTCGGCCTGTGCAACGCCATCGGCACGGGGATCGCCGACGACAAGGCGATCTACACCTTCGTTCCCGACATGATCGATTTCTATCTGGCGGAAAAACCCATTCTGAAGAACGTTCCCACCTATCGGTTGAGTGAGCCCGACGACTGCCGCTACGTGCTCGATAACCTGGAGGAACTGGTGGTCAAGGAGGTCGCGGGTTCCGGCGGCTATGGCATGCTGGTCGGCCCGCGGAGCACGGCCGACGAGCGGTTTCAGTTCCGGAACAAAATTCTGGCACAGCCGAACAACTTCATCGCCCAGCCCACCCTAAACCTGTCCACGTGTCCGACACTCGTCGACGGGGATGTGCAACCCCGTCATGTCGACCTTCGTCCGTACGTTCTCACTGGGGAAACGACGACCGTCGTGCCCGGCGGCTTGACCCGCGTGGCGCTGCGCCAGGGCTCCCTGGTGGTCAACTCGTCCCAGGGCGGCGGCACCAAGGATACGTGGGTTCTGGAGAGCTGACCGATGCTGGGCCGCACCGCAAACAACGTCTACTGGATGGCGCGCTACGTCGAGCGGGCCGAAAACATGGCGCGCCTTCTCGCCAGCACGTACCACATGTCGCTGTTGCCGGCGAACCGTAGCGGCAAGGAAAACGACGACTGGGAAGCGCCGCTTCAACTCGTTGTGGATCGCAGCGATTTCCTGGAACGGTACGGCGTCGTCACCGCCGGCACGGTGCTGCCGTTCATGGCGCTCGATGGCGATAATCAGATGAGCATCCTGAGCGCCATACGCATGGCGCGCGAGAACGCGCGGGCGACGCGCACGGAGCTGACGACCGAGGTATGGGAAGGCATAAACCAGACCTACATCGAGATCGAAGGTATGTCCTACGCCAAGATGGTCGATCAGGGTTTCCGGGAATTCTTTGACTGGGTGAGGGACCGCTCGCACCTGTTCCGGGGCGCCATCTATGGAACGATGCGTCGTGGCGACGCGTTTGCCTTTGCCCGTCTGGGCACGTTTATTGAACGCGCCGACAATACGGCGCGCTTTCTCGCCATCAAATGGGAAATGCTGACGCCGACCGGCCGGCCTCTGCTGGCCGAGGACTATTTCCGGTGGGGCGCGCTCCTGCGCGCGTTCAGTGCGTTAAAGGCCTATCGCGAGGTCTATTCGACGATCATCGAGCCCAGGCGGGTCGCGGAACTGCTGCTGCTCCGTCGCGACATGCCACGCTCGCTCTATGCCTGCAGCGCCGAGACCGTGGACATCCTGCAGTCGCTGCGCGGCCAGGCACCGTGCACCCGGACGGCGGTGCAGATTGCCGAACGCCTGCAGCGCAGCCGCATTGACGGCATTCTGCGCTCGGGTCTGCCGCGTTTCCTCAACAACCACGTCGCCCGCAGCAACGAATTGCACAGTATGATAGGTCGGGAGTTCATGTTGGTGCTATGAAACTGTCCATTGAACATGAAACCCACTACCGGTTTGATCGGTCCGCCCACCACAGCATACAGTACCTGCGCCTGACGCCGCGGCCGGATGCCAGCCAGACCACGTTGTCCTGGAATGTCTCGACGTCCGGTAAGCTCAAACGCTGGATCGACGGCTTCGGCAACACCGCGCACGTCTCGGTCCAGAACGGACTCCACGACGAGGTGCCGGTCATCGTCCGCGGTGAGGTCGAGACCATCGATACCTTCGGCGTGTTGCCGTCCGACGATGGCCTGCCGCCGCTGATGTTCCTCCGGCCGACGCGTTTCACCCAGGTCTCGGACTCCATCCGGGAGTTGGCGACGCCCTTTATCGAGCGCATGCATGACGAGGGGCCGATCGCCGCTTTGCACGCACTGATGTGGGCGCTCCACACCACCGTGGAGTACCAACCGGGGTTTACCGACGCCGAGAGCACGGCGGAGGAAGCGCTCGATCACATGCGCGGCGTTTGTCAGGACCACGCGCACCTGTTCATCGCCTGCTGCCGGGTGCTTCAGGTGCCGGCGCGGTATGTCAGCGGCTACATGTTTGCCCAGTTCGGAGAAGTCGGCAGCCACGCCAGCCATGCCTGGGCAGAGGCCTTCATCGACGACCTGGGCTGGGTGTCATTCGATCCCACCAATTGCCAGTCCGCGACGGAGACGTACGTGCGCCTTGCCGTCTCGTTCGACTATGGCGGAGCGGCGCCGTTGCGTGGTATCCGCAAGGGCGGCGGGACCGAGGAAATGTCGGTCAGGGTAAACGTCGTCGAAAATCAGTAATAAGCACTGCCAAGCCGGCGGCAACTGAGAGCGTTGGTATAAGGGCAAATCCGTGACGTATTGCTTAGGCATTGCGGTCGACGAGGGGTTGATCTTCGCCGCCGATTCGAGGACCAGCGCCGGCGTCGATAGTGTCGCCATCTTTCGGAAATTGTTCGTGTTCGAACGACCGGGGGAGCGATCGATCGCGCTTCTGACCGCCGGCAATCTGGCCGTCACGCAGGAAGTGGTCAGCATGGTGGATCGCGCCTTGGAGACCGACGATCCGAGCCGGAGTCTGTTTCAGGTCGACTCGATGTTCTTTGCTGCCCAGATCGTCGGCGGCTTTTTGCGTTCGGTGTTCGATCGCGATGTCGAGTACTTCAAGGCGCACGGCACCGAGTTCAACGCCTCGCTGATCATCGGCGGCCAGATCGCTGGCGAGCGGCCGCGCCTGTTCTTAATCTATTCAGCCGGCAACTTCATCGAGTCTTCCGACGAGACGCCCTATTTTCAGCTCGGCGAAACGAAATATGGCAAGCCCATCCTGGAGCGTGTGATGACGTCGCATGTGGGGCTTGCCGCGGCCACCAAATGCGCGCTGGTGTCGTTTGATTCGACCATCAAGGCCAACGTCTCCGTCGCGCCGCCCATCGACCTCATCACCATCGAACGGGACACGTATCGCGTCGCGGTGCAGCGCCGCATCAACGATGACGACGAATACTTTACCCGCATTCGCCAGCAATGGGGCGACGGATTGCGACGCCTGTTCTCGGAGGTGCCGGACCCACCCTGGCAGGCGTCCAACGGCCCGTCGACGGCGAAGACGCCCTGACGTTGCTGACCTTATGGCCGGCGCTTACTCGAATTCCATGATCACCTGGCCAACGGAAAGCGTTTCGCCCGGCTTGACGAGCAGCTTTGCGACCTTTCCGGTACGCGGCGATTTGAGGACGTTCTCCATCTTCATCGCCTCGATGACGGCGAGTTCGACGCCGATATCGATACGGTCGCCGACGGCCGCCGACAGCGATTTGAGCAGCCCGGGCATGGGCGACTGCAGGAACTTCGACATATCCGGCGGCTCACGCTCGGGCATGCGGCGCACCAGCTCCGCGATCTGCTGGCGATAAACCAGCACGTCGATCTGGGCGCCCAAATGGTAGAGCCGCCGGCCGAGGCCGCTGGGTTCGACCTTGAAGCGCAGCGGCACCGCGTTGATGGTGCAGCGAAGGACGGGATCGCCGACCTGCCAGTCGCTGCGAATCGCATGAACGTGGCTATTGATTTGTATGTCGAAGCCTTCTTCCGGGCTGACCTTGACCGGCAGAACCGACGCCGGATGGTAAACGCCGTTGAACAGCACCTCCCACTCGTCCGGGATGTGGCGCGGATAGCCCGGCATCTGGCCGGACATCCTGGCCATGCGGTGCAGGTAGCGGAGATGCATCAGCAGCGCCGCGGCGACGATGGCGTTCTCGTCCCGCTCGTCGAGCGGCGTCGGCTGAAATCCGTCCGGGTATTCGTCAGCGATGAAGTCGGTGCTCAGGTCGCCCCGCTGGAAACGCGGATTGGCCAAGAGCGCGGAGAGAAACGCCAGGTTGTGCGACACGCCCTTGATGTAAAATTCGTCCAGCGCGCGCCGCATCAGCGCGATCGCGCTGTCCCGATCCCGATCCCAGGTCGTCACCTTGGCGATCATCGGATCGTAGAACATGGAGATCTCGGCGCCTTCGTAGATGCCGCTGTCGACGCGGATGTTGTCCGTTTCCTCCGGCGCCTGGTAGCGGACCAACCGGCCCGTGGACGGCAGGAAACGGCGGTTGGGATCCTCGGCATAGATGCGCGACTCGATGGCCCAGCCGCGCAGGCGGATGTCATCTTGAACGAAGGGCAGGGGCTCTCCTGCGGCGACGCGGATCATCAGCTCGACCAGGTCGAGGCCGGTCGTGAACTCGGTCACCGAGTGCTCGACCTGCAGGCGCGTGTTCATTTCGAGGAAGTAGAAGGTCTTGTTCTGATCGACGATGAACTCGATCGTGCCGGCCGAGTCGTAATGGACCGCGCGCGATAAAGCGACGGCGCATTCGCCCATCTCGCGGCGCATCGCTTCGTCGACAAAAGGTGACGGCGCCTCCTCGATGACCTTCTGATGCCGGCGCTGAATGGAGCATTCCCGTTCGCCCAGATAGACGACGTTGCCGTGTTGGTCGCCGAGCACTTGGATCTCGATGTGCCGGGGCGTGGTGATGAACTTCTCGATAAAGACGCGGTCGTCGCCGAAGGCCGTCTTGGCTTCGCTGGTCGCGACCCGGAAGCCCTCCTTCAGCTCGGCCTCGTCATTGGCGATGCGGATGCCCTTGCCGCCGCCGCCCGCCGCCGCCTTCAGCATCACCGGATAGCCGATGTCGGCGGCGATGGTCAGTGCCTGCTCCACGTCCGGGATCGGATCCCAATGCCCCGGCACCGTCGGCACGCCGGCGTCGGAGGCGACCCGATTGGCGACGATCTTGTCGCCCATCATCGCGATCACCTCCGGATTCGGACCAATGAACGTTATGCCGGCCTTGTCGAGCGCCGCCGCGAAGCGAGTGTTCTCGGAAAGGAAACCATAGCCCGGATGGACGGCGTCGGCCCCGATGCGGCGACAGGCGGAAACGATCTTGTCGATGGCCAGATAGCTGTCGGACGCCGCCGCCCCACCGAGATAAACGGCCTCGTCGCATGCCTTGACGTGCTGGCCGTACTTGTCGGCATCGGAATAGACGGCGACGGTGGCGATGCCCATCCGCCGGGCGGTGCGGCTGATGCGGACGGCGATTTCGCCGCGATTGGCGATGAGAAGTTTCTTGAACATCGGCTGTCCCTCTCGAGCCTCAGAAAGGCACGTTGCCGTGCTTGCGCCAGGCACGCTCGACCTTCTTCGTGCGCAGCAGCGTAATGGCCTTGGCGAGCCGGCGACGGGTGCTGTGGGGCATGATCACGTCGTCGATGAAACCCCGGCTGGCGGCGGCGAAGGGGTTGGCGAACTTCGCCTTATAGCGCTCGGTGCGCTCGGCGATCTTGTCGGCGTCGCCGGCGTCGTCGCGGTAGATGATTTCGACGGCGCCCTTGGCGCCCATCACCGCCACCTCCGCCGTCGGCCAGGCGTAATTAATGTCGGCGCGCAACTGCTTCGATCCCATCACCACGAAGGCGCCGCCATAACCCTTGCGGGTGACCAGCGTGACCTTGGGCACGGCGGCCTCGGCGTAGGCGTAGAGAAGCTTGGCGCCGTGCCGGATGATGCCGCCATGTTCCTGGCGTACGCCGGGCAGAAAACCGGGCACGTCGACAAAGGTGACGATGGGAATGTTGAAGCTGTCGCAGAAGCGGACGAAGCGGGCAGCCTTGATCGACGCGTCGATATCCAGGCATCCCGCCAGCACCGTCGGCTGGTTGGCGACGATACCGACCGTCAAACCGTTGATGTGCCCGAAACCGGTGATGATGTTGCGGGCGAAAGCGGGCTTGATTTCAAAAAACAGTCCCTCGTCGACGACCTTCAGGACCAGTTCGGTCATGTCATAGGGAATGTTCGGATTATCGGGCACCAGGGTATCGAGAGAAAATTCCAGGCGATCGACGGGATCGAGCGTCGGCCGATAGGGCGGCTCGACCCGGTTCGACAACGGCAGATAGTTGATCAGCCGACGCACGTAGAGGAGCGCTGCGACATCGTTGTCGAAGGCGCCGTCGGCGACGGCGGATGTCTCCGTATGGACGCGGGCGCCGCCCAGGTCCTCGTGGTTGATGTTCTCATGGGTCACGGTCCGCAGCACGTCCGGACCGGTCACGTACATGTGCGACGTCTCCTTGACCATGAAGATGAAGTCGGTCAGCGCTGGGGAATAGGTGGCGCCGCCCGCGCACGGACCCATGATCACCGAAATCTGCGGGATGACGCCCGACGCATCGACGTTGCGCTGGAAAACGTCGGCGTAGCCGGCCAGCGACGCCACGCCCTCCTGAATGCGGGCGCCGCCGGAGTCGTTGAGGCCGACCACCGGGGCGCCGATCTTCATTGCCTGATCGATGACCTTGCAGATCTTCTCGGCGTGGGACTCGGACAGGCTGCCGCCGAGGACGGTAAAGTCCTGCGAAAACACGAAGATCGGCCGTCCGTTGACGGTACCGTAACCCGTGACCACGCCGTCGCCGGGAATTTTCGTCGTCTCCATGCCGAAATCGGTGCATCGGTGCTCGACGAACATGTCCCATTCCTCGAACGAGTTGGGATCCAAAAGCACCTCGATGCGGGCCCGGGCGGTCAGCCTGCCGCGCGCGAACTGTGCATCGATCCTTTTCTGTCCGCCACCGAGCCGTGCCAACGCACGTTTGTGTTCGAGCGCCTCGACGATTTCACGCATGGCCCATTTTCCCTATATTCGCACGCGCAGCATTGTAGAGGCGTTCGCAAAGAGATCAACTGAGCGCTATTGTCGGAATTGACGAAAAGCCGGGCGTGAACGACCGTGGCAACAAGGGGGCTGAGCAGGTTTATGACCACACGCGACACCAGGGCTGGCGGGACGGGTGCGGGCGTGTCGCTGCCGGTCCGGCGACGGTTTCTGTTCGGGCTGGCCGGCCTCGCGGTCGCGGTCGCGGTGGCCCGCCCGACCATGGCGCCGGCGGACGCCGACGCCGGAGAGAGGCTCTCTTCGGCCGAGTTGGTGGTGGAGACGGCGACGGGGCGCTTTCCGTTTGTCGTCGAGGTCGCCGCCACGCCCAAGGAACGGGCGCGCGGCCTTATGAACCGGCGCGACCTGGCCGCCGACGCCGGCATGCTGTTCGATTTCGGTTATCCGCAACCGGTGTCGATGTGGATGAAGGACACCTTCATCTCCCTCGACATGGTGTTCATCGACGCCAACGGCGCCGTCATCGGCATCGCGACGCACACGGTCCCGCAATCGCTCACGTCCATCGCTGTGCGTCAGCCGGTGCGCGCGGTGCTCGAGGTGGTCGCGGGCACGGCGGAACGCATCGGCCTCAGACGCGGCGATCGTATCGAGCACCGGCTTTTCGGCGGGACGCATCGCACCTTGCCCCGATGGCTGCAATAGCGTCGAGTGAAAATTGCGCACCGGTTGAACGGCCCGTTGACAAACGCTCACCATTCTTTCATATATTGCAGTGCAACATATGACGCATACCGTCCGATGACGAGACGGGAAAAGGCACGTGGGCGACAACGACGCGCAACTATCGATTGAGGTTTCACGTGAACGCTACCAAATTTACGGTGGAAGAGATCGCCCTCTTCGTCGCTCGTTTCGAGAGCACGCCCCAGTGGCAATCGTGGTCGCGAAGCCGCAGCCAACTCGGCCGTGACGTTATAGAAATCGTCACCGGCGGTGACGCGAACTGGACGCTCAAAATCGCCAAGATGGAACCGGGGCGCTTCGCCGCCACCGGATACGGCCAGTGGTCGCTCACCATGTCCGATGACCTGGGCGATTTGCTGGACTTGATGTGCCGCGCGGCGCCCCCCCGCACGTCGCTGCTCCCCCACTGGCGCGAGCAAAGCGCCGCTTAGTCCCGCGCGCGATGACAACGCCCGGATGACACCGCCCGGGCCTTGTCGATCCCGCCGAAACGGCCTAACAAGGCATGCGCGGGGAGTAGCGCAGCCTGGTAGCGCATCTGCTTTGGGAGCAGAGGGTCGCTGGTTCGAATCCAGTCTCCCCGACCATTTTTAGTTTCCAGCTCGAAGAAATAGAAAATGGTTTCTTCTCATGTCATGTGTATCAGCGTCGCAGCGCGAATATGAAAAAGCTATGGAAAAACAGCGTACTGGTGCTCATTTTATCTGTATATTCCGGTCAGGCTTGCGCCGCCGGGTTAGCATCCGAGCAAAATCGGCTAGTTGCAACTCTGAAGCAGGATCTTAGCCGGATACGCCAGGAGATCGAGCGCGGGACAAAGGAGTACGAGGCATATAGTGGAGGGCTCATAAAAGTTTTAATCAGTATGCGCCTCGAGATTTTGAAAACCAACGAAGTTCTTATAGAACAGCGCATTAACGCCGTGGAATCGGGTGCGCCCATCACTGTGGTGGTTAATACGACAAAGCCCGATCCTAGTAGAGCCGCGGAACTCGCTACGGAGGTTGAGCGACAGCAGGCGAGAATTGCGGAGGCGCGTGCTGAAGCGAACCTGTATGCTGGTGGTTTGGTTAAGGCGATGGCCGAAACTGCCGTCGCCACGAACCAGAGCACTCTAGCAATGCTTGAGCAACAGTACCTTATCGCCAAGTATGGACTGGCAATTCCCGCTGTTGAAGCAACGCAATTTCTTCCACCTGAGACCGGACTGAAGGATACATTAACACCGACATCTTCGCCGCAAACGCCCGGCGATCTTAGTCGGCCTGACGCTGGAGCGTGCCTTAAAATTGAAACATTCGACTCAAGCGTATTAAGTGCTAATGATGTGTTTACCGAACTGGCTTGGAAAGCTGACATCTCTAATTCATGTAGTGAAGCGTTCAGTGTGCGTGTAACATTCACGATCTATGATAAGGACGAGTTTAAGCTGGACTCGGATTCCGAGGACGCGAATGTCCCCGCTGGTGGAACTGGCAAGGCGAGAGGGAAAATGCTTGTCAGCCCCAAAGATAAGGCTCGACGAATCGCGAACCAAGGTGTCAGTCTTTCACTCCGATGAGCATCCTGGCCAACAACCGGTTCAGCGGACGCAACTTTGCATTGCCCACCGATCCAGACGTGCCAGCACGCTTGTTTCTAGACCGAAAATATTTCGCTGTCGCGGGTGCTTAGCCATCGTCATCGGGCGCGGCAGGCTTCCCCAAACGGTGCATAAGCGCGCGGCAGCAGCCTTTCTTTAGGTTATTAACGCCTCCACACCATGGTGAATAAAGGTGCACCGCCGCACGCCTCTATCTCAGCCTCAGCCGCGAATACGCCGTCGGTGGTACGGGACCAAGGGGCAGCCGCCTCGCGGCACCATCCCTGCCGCCGCAACGCCGAATTTAGCTGTAGTTGCCTTCTATATCGCAGCGCACCAGAGCAATAAGAATGACGTACCACGGGTGTGTCGATCAGACCCGTTAACCCACGTTAAGACCGGTTTCTGCTTTTCATACGCTACTGCGCGGCATGGATAATCCCAGTCAAACCTCGCAACAAGCTATCCTCGACACGCTCCTCGAGCGTCACGGGGGTACGTTTTCCGCCGAACTCGGCATCGATCTGTCCCAAGATACGCCTGAGCCGCTGTACCGCTGGCTCACCGCCGCGCTTCTGCTTAGCGCGCGGATATCGTCGGCGATCGCCGTGCGGGCGGCGCGCGCGCTGGGGGAGGCGGGCTGGACCACGGCCGAGAAGATGGCGGGCTCCACCTGGGAAGACCGGGTGCACGTTCTCAACCGGTCCGGCTATGCCCGCTATGACGAGAGCACGGCCCGCCGGCTCGGGGAGGCCGCCCAGCGGGTCATCGACGACTACGGCGGCGATCTTCGGCGGTTGCGCGATCGCGCGGAGCGGCAACCCGAGAAGGAACGACGGCTGCTGAAGGAGTTTAAGGGCATCGGCGACGTCGGCGCGGACATCTTCTTTCGCGAGATGCAGTCGGTGTGGGACGAGCTCTATCCCTTCGCCGACAAAAGGGCGCTCGCGGCGGCGAAAAGGCTCGGCCTGCCCGACACCGCCGAGGGTCTGGCCGCCATCGTCGAGCGCGGCATTTTCTCACAACTCGTCGCCGCTCTGGTAAGGTGCGATCTGGCCGGCGACGACGACGACATCCGGCAGCACGCCGAAAGTGGACGCACCGAGTGACAGCCAACCGTATCCCGGCGATCGACCGCGACACCGCATCGTGAGGTCGCGTCCGACAGCCGATTTAGCGCCGGCAACGCCCGCCACCACCACGCCGCTAAAGCCGACGATCATCCTCCGGATACTGGCCGCGGAGGCCGGGCCGATACTTCTCTTCTTCGTCGCCTTCAGCGTCGGGGGAATTTTCGTGGCCACCGCCGTGTTCATGGTGGCGGCCGTGCTGTCCGTCGCCGTGACTCTCGCCGAGAAGGGCCGCTGGCCGACCTTCCCCCTGCTTGGCGCGATCCTGGTCCTCGTGTTCGGAGGGCTCACGCTCGCGCTCGGCGAAGCGACGTTCATCAAGATCAAGCCTACGGTCAGCAACGCGTTGTTCGGCGCCATCATCCTGGTCGGCACGGTATTCGGCGCCAACGTTCTCAAGCGCGTGTTCGGCGATCACCTGTTGATGCGCGATCGTGCCTGGCGCGCGCTCGCCCTTCGCACCGGCCTGTTCATGCTGACGCTCGCCGCGCTCAACGAGATCGTCCGGCTGAATTTCAGCACCGAGGCGTGGGTGTGGTTCAAGGTCTTCGGCATCCTCCCCCTCGATGCGGCATTCGCCGCCAGCCAGTGGCCGCTCATCCGCCGCGAACACCGCGCCGCGATGGGGACAAAAGCCCCCGAAATGGCGCCGGCTATTGCCGAAACGTGACGCTCTCCAGACCGGCAAGCGCCGGCGGCTGCGGGCCGCCCGTCGCCCAGTCGAGCAGTTCCACCGTGTGGACGATGGGGATGGCCGTTGCCCCGGCGAGCTGGGTCATGCAGCCGATGTTGCCGGTGGCGATGGCTTGCGCCCCCGTCCGTTCGAGATTGGCAGCCTTGCGGTCGCGGAGTCGCCGGGCGAGTTGCGGCTGGAGGAGGTTATAGACGCCGGCAGAGCCGCAGCAGAGGTGTGATTCCTTGGCTGTCTTGACGGTGAATCCAGCCGCCGACAGCAGCGCGATCGGCTGCGCGGTGATTTTCTGGCCGTGCTGCATGGAGCAGGCGGAATGGTACGTGATGGTGTGTCCCGTCGGACGCACCGGCTCCTGCAACCCGATCTCGGCCAGGAATTCCGTCACGTCCCGGGCGAGTTCGGATACGGCGGCAGCTTTGCCGGCCCAGTCGGCGTCGTTGCGGAAGTGAAAGCCCATGTCCTTGATCTGCGTGCCGCAGCCGGACGTGTTGACGATGATGGCATCCAGTCCGGCGCCGCCGCCGTCGGTCGTTTGTTTCCACCACGCCTCGATGTTTTGCCGTGCCTGGCGGTTCGACGGTTCAGGCTCACCCAGATGGTGCAACAGCGCGCCGCAGCACCCGGCGCCCTCGGCGACCACCACCTCCACCCCATGCCGGGTGAGGAGGCGCACCGTCGCGTCGTTGATTGCCGGGTTGAGCACTCGTTGCACGCAGCCAGTCAGCAGCGCCGTGCGGGCCCTCGTCTTGCCCTCGGCCGGAAACACGCGCCGCCCGTCCAGGGAGGATTTGGGCGGCAGCCGGTCCGGCATCACGTCGACGAGCGATCGCAACCGTCCCGGCATCAACGCCGCCAGCCGACGGACGGCACGCGTACCGACAAAGGCCCAGCGGAACAGCGGCGGGTTGGAGAGCACCTGGCCCAAAAACCACCGCAAGGTCCGCTCGGCGGCGGGGCGGGTGTACGTCTTCTCGATGTGGCGGCGGCCATGGTCGACGAGGTGCTGATAGTGTACGCCGGACGGGCACGTGGTCATGCACGACAGGCACGACAGGCAGCGGTCGATGTGCTTGACGACCACCGGCGACGCCGCCTTGTCGTTCTCCAGCATGTCCTTGATCAGGTAGATGCGCCCGCGCGGGCTGTCCAACTCGTCGCCGAGGAGCGTGTAGGTGGGGCAGGTCGCCGTGCAGAAACCGCAATGCACGCACGCCCTCAAGATGTTCTCGGCATCCCGGATGTCGGGATCGGCACGCTGTTCGACAGTAAATGACGTCTGCATGGCGAACGAACTCTCGTCAAACGCCCGCGTACATGCGCCCCGGATTCAGAATGTGGCGCGGGTCGAAGCTGCTCTTGATGCGTTCCGTCAGGGCCTTGAGGGCAGGGGGCTGCGGCTGAAACACCGGCGTCGCGTCGCGCACCGCCGCGTCGGCCCGGATCAGCGTCGCGTGACCGCGATCTCCAACGGCGTCCCGCACGGCGTCGCCGCCGAAAACATCGGCCGCCTCGGTCCGCAACCAGATCAGCCCGCCCGCCCAGTCGTAATAGGCCTGCGTCCTCACGCGCGTCTTGATCCGCGCCACCACGTCCGCCGCCGCGTCCGGCGGCACGCAGATCCGCCACACCGCGCCGTCGGACGGGCGCGCGAAGGCGCTGACGTCCCGAACCTCACGCCACAGGGCCCTTGAGTCATCCGCGTCGAGCAGTGCCATATCGCCCAGCGTTCTCATCTCCTGGCGCAGCCGCTCGACCCGATAGGCGATGGACTGCGGGATGCCGTCGAGGCGGAGGCAGCTCACCGAACCGCCCGCCCGCGCCACCGTCTCCACTGCTGAGAGGCACGCCAACTCGGCCGGCAGGTGCGCGGCGCCGGAAACGTCGTTCGGCGTGCCCATGGCGTCGGCGATGGCGGCGGTTCCCGCCATGTCATCCAGTCCCATCACCAGCAGCGTGGTCTCGCTCTCCGGCGCCGGCAGCACCTTCACGTGCAGCGCCGTCATGACGGCGAGTGTGCCGAAGGAACCGCAGAGCAGCTTGCACACGTCGTAGCCGGTGACGTTCTTGACGACGATGCCGCCGAACTTGACCGCTTCGCCGCGGCCGGTGACGACGTTGGCGCCGAGAAGGTGATCGCGCGCGGCGCCGGCCTTCACCCGTCGCGGTCCCGACAGGTTGCAGGCAATCGCACCGCCGAGCGTACCCTCCGCCGCCGGCGTGCCCAGCAGCGGCCCGTAATCGGGCGGCTCGAACGCCAGCTGCTGACCTTTCGCCGCCAGCAGGTCTTCGACCTCGGCGAGGCGCGTTGCGGGTTTCGCGGTCATGAACAGCTCTTCCGGTTCGTACCGCTCGACCCCTGCCAGCCTTGAGGTGTCGAGCGTTCGCTCGGCACGCACCGGCCGGCCAAGGCCGCGTTTCGTTCCGGCGCCGATGACGTCGATCGGCGCTTCCTCGGCGATGCACCACTGGACCACGTCGACGATGTCGCTTTCTGTTGACGGCTCGAACGTGGCGCCCATGCTCGCCGTCTCCCGCTCAGAACCGGGGCAGGTCCGGGAACGGCACCTGTCCCCGGTGAATGTGCATCCGGCCCATTTCGGCGCAGCGGTGCAGGCGCGGAAACACCTTGCCCGGATTGAGCAGCGAATCCGCGTCGAACGCGCATTTGATGCGCTGCTGCTGGTTCAAGTCGGTCTCGGTGAACTGCACGTCCATCAGGTCGCGCTTCTCCAGGCCGATGCCATGCTCGCCCGAGAGCACGCCGCCGACATCGACGCAGAGCTTGAGGATGGCGCCGCCGAACGCTTCGGCCCGTTCCAACTCGCCCGGCACGTTGGCGTCGTAAAGGATGAGCGGGTGCAGGTTGCCGTCGCCGGCATGGAAGACGTTGGCGACTTGCAGCCCATACTCCTCGGACATCTCGCGCATGCGTCCCAGAACGTGCGCCAGTTCCTTGCGGGGGATCGTCCCGTCCATGACGTAGTAGTCGGGAGAGATGCGGCCGACGGCGGGAAAGGCGGCCTTGCGACCGGACCAGAAGCGCAGCCGTTCCTCCTCGCTGTCGCTGATCCGCGTCGAGACGGCGTTGTGCGCCTCGGCGATGGCGTGGACGCGCTCGATCAGCAGGCTCACCTCCACCGGCGGACCGTCCAGCTCGACGATGAGCAGCGCCTCGACGTCGCGGGGATAACCGGCGTGGACGAAGTCGTCGGCGGCGTGGATCGCCGGCCGGTCCATCATTTCCATGCCGGCCGGAATGATGCCGGCGCCGATCACGGCGGCGACGCAGCGTCCGGCGTCCTCGTTGGTGGGAAAGCCCACCAGCACCGCCGCCGCCGTTTCCGGCGCGCGCAGGATGCGCACCGTGACCTCGGTAATGACGCCGAGCAGACCCTCGGAGCCGGTCATCAGGCCCAGCACGTCGTAGCCGTCGGTGTCGAGATACTCGCCGCCGACGCGCACGACGTCGCCGTTGATCAGCACCACCTCCAGGCCGAGGATGTTGTTGGTCGTCAGCCCGTATTTCAGGCAGTGCACGCCACCCGAGTTCTCGGCCACGTTGCCGCCGATGGTGCAGGCGATCTGGCTCGACGGGTCGGGCGCGTAATAGAAACCGTCGTCCCGAACCGCCGTCGAAATCGCCAGATTGGTGACGCCCGGCTGCACGCGCGCCGTCCGGTTGCGGTAGTTGACGTCGAGGATCCGGTTAAATTTCCCCAGGCCGAGGAGCACCGCGTCGGCGATGGGCATCGCACCGCCGGAGAGGCCGGTGCCGGCGCCGCGCGGCACCACCTTGATGCCGTGCTCATGGCAATAGCGCAAAATGCGCGAGACCTCGTTGGTGGTGCTGGGCAGCGCGACGACCAGCGGCACCTGCCGATAGGCGGAAAGGCCGTCGCTCTCATAGGCCCGCAACTCCTCGTCGGACGAAATGACGCCTTCGCCCGGCACGATCCCGCGCAACGCATCGATGATGTCGGCCCGCTTGCCGAGGATGGCCACGTCGGGCTCTGGCATTTTCATGGCCGTCTACCCTTCTCCATCACCACATCAACGCCCCCGTCATCCGCCGCCGTACACGAGACGCGGCAGCCAAGTCACCACACCGGGGAACACCATACAGATGGCGAGGCCCAAGAATTGGATGAAGAGGAACGGCAGCGCGGACCGGAAAATGTCGCTCATCGGGATTTCCGGTGGCGCTACGCCGCGCAGATAGAACAGCGCGTAACCGAAGGGCGGCGACAGGAACGACATCTGCATGTTGACCAGATAGACGACACCGAACCACAGCGGATCGAAGCCGAGTTCGCGGACGATGGGCACGAAGATCGGCACGCACAGGAGCAGGATACCGACCCAGTCGAGGAACATCCCAAGCGCGATCAGAATGACCTGCATCAGGATCAGGATGCCCCAGCGGTTCAGGCCAAGGCCCTCGACCAGGCTGTCGCGCACGAAATCGGCCCCGCCCTCCAGCACGTAGAGGCCGACGAAGACGGTGGCGCCGAAGATGATCCACATCACCATCGCCGTCGCCTTGAGCGTCGTGATGCACGCTTCGCGGACGGTCAGCCAGCTCAGCCGATCATGCAGCGCGGCGACGACGAAGGCGCCGAAGGTGCCGATGCCGGCCGCTTCCACCGGCGTCGCGACGCCGGCAAAGATGACGCCCAGCACCAGCACGATGAGCACGATCGGCGCCACCATGCCGCGCAGCAGCTTCAGTTTCTCGCCAAAATCGACACGCTCCTCGACCGGCAGGGCTGGCCCGAGGGACGGATTGATGAAGCACCTGAGCGAGACGTAGCCGATGTACATCCCGGACAAGAGCAGTCCCGGTAGCACCGAGCCCAGATAGAGTTCGCCCACCGACTGCGCGGCGACAACGGCGTAGATGATCGCCAGGATGGACGGCGGGATCAGGATGCCGAGCGTGCCGCCGGCCATGATCGCGCCCATCGCCAGCTTCGGGTCGTAGTGGCGCTTGAGCATCGACGGCAGCGCGATGATCCCCATCGTCACCACCGCCGCGCCGATGACGCCGACCATCGCGGCGAGGATCGTCGACGCCACCACGGTCGCCGACGCGAGCCCGCCGCGAACGCCGCCGAGGAGCTTGTACACCACCTCGAACATCTCGCCGATCAATCCCGCCCGCTCCAACATCGCCGCCATGAAGATGAACAGCGGAATGGCCGAGAGCTGATAGTCCGTCATCAGCGGGAAGATGCGCGATGGGATGATGTGCAGCGTGTTGATGTCGCCCATGAGGAACAGGAACACGCACGCGAGACCGCCGGTGACGAAGGCCAGCGGCAGCCCGGACATGAGCAGCACGAGCAGGCTGCCGAACATCAGCAGCGTCAGCCACTCGATGGAAATTTCCAGTCCCATGGCCGGCTCAAGCCCGCGCCGCGATGACGACGGCGATATCGCGCAGAACCTTGGATATGCCCTGCAGGAGGAGGAGCAGCGCGCCGACGGCGATGGTGATCTTCACCGGCCAGTACTGAATACCCCACTCGGTGAAACTCACCTCACCGTAGTTGACGGCGTCGCGGGCGAAAACATAGCCGGACCACAGGATCGCGGCGACGAAAATAAAGAAGAAAACCGACGTGATCAGGTCGCAGATGGCCTTTCCGCGTGGGCTGAAGTTGGCATAGAAGACGTCGACGCGGACATAGCTTTCATTCAGCAACGCAAACCCGCCGGCGAGCAGGTACTGCATGCCGAACATGAGAAACATGCTCTCGTGCGCCCAGTTGGTGGGCGAGTTGAACACGTACCGGGCGACGACTTCGTAGTAATAGACGAAGACGGCAATGACCGACCAATAGCCGACGAACTCGCCGACGAAGCGGTTGAGCGCGTCCACGGTGAGCGAGAATTCCAGGCGTTGCTTAAGCGGCCGCTCGTCATGAAAGACCATGGATTCGCCGGCGTGCAGCGCCGCCTCTTCCTCGGTCGGGTCAGCAAGCACCCGTTCATGCTCCCTCTCCCGCCGGCGGCGGATCAGCCCGGGCAGCAGCACCGCGTCGATCAGGAGGAGCAGCGCAATGAGCAGGGCCGTCATGCCGACGATACCCTCCCAGCGGGCAAGCCCTTCGGTTGCCTGGGTGAGAAGCTCCTGAAGACCGACGATGTGGTTCTGCGCGTCACCCAGCGCACCGGCGGCGTTTTCGGTTCCCGACTGCAGCTGCCGGCTCCAGTAGTCGACGTCAAATTCGGCGCTTTGCAGGTCCCGCCTGGCCGACGACAGCGTGTCGCGGGCTTGGCGCACCTCGGCGTTGCCGAACAGGACGGCGAGAAAGAACGGTATGTAGATCAGGCCCCAGCGGCTATGGGCGTAAAAGCGGTGCAGGCCGACGAAGCCGCCGGTCGCCCAGAGGAGGTAACCTATGCCCAGTGACGCCCGTGGACGCTGCCTCGAGCGTTTGGTCCGTTGGTGGAGCGCCATCGCGGCCAACGGAAACAGTACGAGCGAAGCCCAGTAGAGCCAGTGCGGCATCTCGAAGGTGAGGTTGGGCATGGCGACCATGGCGCGCTCCGCCGACGATGGTGATCCGGCACGGCAGGGACGCCGTTTCCGGCGTCCCTTGGCTCCCTTCGCGTCAACTGCGAAGGGTGTGTGCTAGAGCGTCAGCGTCTGCCCCTTGACCTGGGCCGGCGTCACGTAGCCGAGGCTGCCCGACATCATGTAGTTGAGCTGGATCTGGAACGCCCGCGCGGCGGTCGCATCCTTGTTCGCCCACTTGTACCAGAGCGGAACGGCGAGCTTGGTAAAGGCCTCGACGTCCCGTTCGGTCAGGCGGGTGATGATGGAGCCCGCCGCTTCCAGCTTCGGCCACGCCTCCTGGTCCGCCTGCTGGATCGCGGCGTGGTGGAGGATGGAATAGCGCATCACCTCGGTCTCGACGAACTCCTTCATGTTCGGCGACAGTGCGTTCCAGGTCTTCAGGTTGACGGTCAAGTCCATGAGGTCGACCGGCTGATAAATAGACATGAAGCCCGGAGGACCGAGGGAGATGTACTTCGCCACCTGATACAGGCCGAAGTCGTAGTTGACGGCGGGGCCGACGTAATCGGCGACGTCGATGGTGCCCTTTTCCATTGCCGGGAAAATCTCCGAACCCGGCAAGAGCGTGGTCTTGGCGCCGGCGGCGGTGAACAGCTCGGCCACCATGCCGCCCGGCACCCGCATCTTGCGGCCCTTGAAGTCCTCGATCGAGCGCAGCGGTACCTGGGAATGGATGATGTTCGGTCCATGCTGAATCGGCCCGACATAGTAGAGGCCCTGCTTCTCGTACAGCTCCCGGGTCAGCTCCAGGCCGCCGAGGCCGTAGAAGAACACATCCCATTCGCCCGGCTGGCGCAGTCCAAGGGGATAGGAACTAAGGAACACCGTCGCCGGCAGCTTACCCGCGCCATAGAGCGTGAACCAGTTCATCGCCTCGATGACGCCGTTACGGCAGGCGTCGAGCATCTCGAACGTGCCGACGATTTCCTTGTCCGAATAGGGTTTGAATGCCAATTCGCCGCCGCTGCGTTCGACGATCGAGTTGCACCAGGCGCTAAAGACGCTGTAGCCGCGGACGCCGGCGGACCAGGCCGTCTGAATGCGCCAGGTGGTGGTCTCGGCCCGGGCGGTCCGTATCGCTGGGAATCCCAGTTCGCTCGCGCCGGCGCCAACGGCGGCAACGCCGCCGACAGCGGCCGCTGCCTTCAGAAACGTTCGCCGGTGTTTCGAGTATGACGCCGAAGTGTGCGTAGACTCGGTCTGCTTGCCGGTGTGTTCCGACATGTTCGCATACCTCCCATATGGCAGCACTTTTTGTGCTTTATGTTCAGGAAGGTAGAATGACTTTTTGCATAATATTTTGCAAGATTAAACGAAAACGTCGTCGTCAAGCCCGTTTCAGTACCGCAATTGGAGAACGCGGAGCCTGTTACGGCGTGGCAGGCAGACATCAAGCAACGTCATCAATGCACTTCAATCGACGTCACAGACTCACATCAGCAATACTGAACACCGGAAACATACGTGAAGCATAAATCGCCAAAGATATGGTTCAAGGGATCGCCGGTTCGGCCGGATCGGGGGTGAGGCCGGCCGCTTTTACGCCTTCGATGGCGCACAACTCGTCGTTGTCGGACACGTCGCCGCTGATGCCGACGGCGCCGACGATCGTGCCCGTCTGATCGCGCATCAGGACGCCGCCGGGTACCGGGACCACACGGCCGCCGGACGCCACCGCCAACGCCACACCGAAATGCGGCCGCTCGACCGCGGCTTTGCCGATCGCACGGCTCGATGTCCCGACCCCAAGGCAGCCATACGCCTTGCCGACGGCCACCTCGACCCGCAGGATCCCCGAACCGTCCTCGCGCTGGAGGGCCACCAGATGGCCGCCCGCATCGAGCACGACCACTGTCAGGGGTTGAAACCCCCGATCGCGCCCCACCCGCAGCGCGGTCGTCGCGGCCGTGTTGGCCTGTTCCAGCGTCAGCATCGTCTTTAGTTCTCCCAGCATATTTCGCCCGATTGAATTATCCGGCGGCGTTGTTACCCGAGGCGCTATGCTGACCGAACGCGTCGCGGAAGTCACACGCTGTGTACAACCCGGAATGAATTGAGGAGAGCCGGCGAAACGAACGGGACCGACCCGCTCCAAAACCATTTCCCTTGCGCCGTTTCCATAGCGCGGGCTCCGGCGGACGCCGCATCGGCGCCGGCGGGAGGAAGGCAATCGTGCCGGACGTCAACGGCGTCGATTCCGGCGCGATGCGATGTCCGCTTTCGGTCCGATGGCGAACCGTCTCACCACCAGAGCGCGTCACGCTGTCCACCGATTTCTCAGCCTTTTGCCGCGTTTCTGCCGCTCAATCCGTCGCGATGCGTTACACTTTATCGCATCGCTTATGGTGGATTGGTGGGCTACGTAATCGATATCCCGTTGCGGCAGGCGCGGCAGCTTGTGCGGCTGACGTGTGACATATCCGGCCAGCGCAACTCGCTATACGCCGTTTGGTCGGGCGTTCGGGACGCGGATCGCGAGACCGTTCGTGAGCGCGCCGACGCGTGGCTTTGATCAGCGGTTCGGCAAAGGGCGGGCAACGATTGTGGAGCTTGAACTGCTGCCACCGCAGATCATGAGGTTCCCGAAATGTTAACGGCGGCGGTGGTAACTTACTTCGCGGCGCCGGCGGCGCTGTGGCTGTGGAGTTCCTGGAGAATCTGATGATGAGCTGGTTTCGGCGTAACCGACTAGAGGATAGATTAATCAGCGCCGTGAAGAAGGCTGCCGCGGGCCAGCGACGGCGGATGATACGGCGCTGCGCAGGCGGCCCGTCGGCAGCAGCAAAGGGTTAGCTTGCAGTTCCTCATTTCCACGTTTCCGTATCCAAGGAGCGTGACACCGACTGAAACAGGATGATCAGTTCTTTCAGCTCTGCCGCCATCTGCGTCTGAATGGCCGTGTCGTGCATTCTCTTACCGTACGTTCCGAAGAATCGGTGAGTCAGGTAGTTGCGCTTTTCGAGCAGATTCTCCATCAGCCCAATTTGCTGCTCAGTAAAACTGAAGTGCTGTTTGTACTCTTTCAAAAGCGAACCCAGCGGCGTGCTCTGTAACTTGTCGTAAACCTCCGTAACCTTCTCTGTGGTAAGCCCCGCCGTTTGCTTCCATTTCGGCCCAAGCAGGAGATTAACGATTCGATACTCGATGTTACAGCAATTGTGAGCAGCGACTCCGTACAATCTGTAGAGTTCGTTGAGTTGCTCACTCTCTTGTAGATCAGGCATTTTTTAGAGCCAGTACGCGGCACCCCGGGGCTACTGCAAGCTAACGCCTCCGATAAGCCGCGCCGCTGCTCACGCTGGAACGAGGCGAATAGCTTTCCGGCGTCCGCTTCATTGGATGGTTGGATTTCGACGTCACTATGTTAGCTCTGCCCAGTTGTCGTCTACGAACTTACAGAGGCGCAGTAGCATGGCGAGAGAGGTGTACGCTTCATTGTCCTGAATATCTGAGCGTGTACCGTGAGCTGATTCATCACGCCAATAATTCAGCAGCTTCGTATAGCCTCTGTACTCATCCTGCATCTGAGCGCGGGCGTTCCCAATAGTCAAGTTCTCAACCTTCCTTCGACCACCGGCGGTTCTGTACTCCGAGAGAACTTTAGCTTCACCGTGTTTCGCGATAGCTGTGGCAAGGATCACTGATTCCGCTGCTGCGCCACACATCACAGCACATGCGAGGAACGCATGTGCTCCATAGCATCGAATTGCTTCTTGGCTACGCTGATGAAAACCAACCCCGAAGCGGTCTCTGAACTGGTTAAGCATCTCCGCGAAGCGGCCGGGCTCAGTTGGCACAAAATCATCATGCCCGCGCTCCTCGAGCCAGCGCCGACCAAATGGGGTTATGGAATACCCAGCGCCAGCATTTCCGTCTGCTGTGGCTTGTGCGTTATAGCTATGGACGCCTGGCCGCAGAATGCCCCTTCTGCAAAGCTCCCAGCCAGCTGCGAAAAGAGCAGGCATTACCTCCCGGACGTTCCGCTCTATTGCCTGCTGGTCCTGTCGGAACTCGTTTTGATAATGAATCCGGATCAGATTCGGCAGGTAGATGTCGTAACCGTACGATGAGTACTGCCCGTGATCTGGCTGTCGAAGCCAGCCGATCAGGAGATTCGTAGCGTCTTCTTCGTTCATGAGCCTCCCAGAGCAATCCAACAATGATTAGAGGGAGCCGCATATGATGCGGAAAACTGGTTTGCAGTCCATATAACCTGCCGTTCGAACGGAACTACGGCGACGATATCCGCTTGAGAGGCTGCCGGTTGCGCCTTTTGAGCCTTGTTATCACGGCGCCTTATGTGGATCCGCATAAGAACGCTCCTTATGGCCAATCCATCGCGCTGCGTATGCCAGACGCACTGCATTCAGAACGTGGGAATACATCATTGTCGACTCGACGTCGCTATGGCCGAGATACTCATGAATCGTACCGATATCGTAGCACCGTCCAGCGGATTCGTCGCAGAGGAATGCCAGCTCAGGGCCAGAACTAACCGTGACGGGCGCTCGTACAAGTTCCGCTATCCTATCCACAAGCGGTCGATGGGCAAGCCTGCCGTGCAGCGATCCGCCAAGTCCGCCGTTGGCTATCGTAGCCCGATCCAGACCCCGCGACCTTGGGCCGCTTTGACCTGCTTACCGGAAAGTCCACCTCGACCGCCCCGCTCGAACGATCTCGCCTTCCGATCCGCTTCGCCGCCATGGCGCTCGGCTCCCTCCGTTCCCGGTCGTCCCGGCGCGCGGGAAAAAGCCGTTTAGCACAGCCCGATAATGACACAGATGCGAGGGAGACTATTTACACGTCGCGGAAGCGCTCGCGCAGCGCCGCTTTCTGCACCTTGCCCATGGCGTTGCGGGGGATTTCGTCCACGACGAACAGCCGTTTCGGAATCTTGTAGCCGGCGAGGCGGCCGGCAAGAACCGCGCGGACCGCGGCGTCATCGCCCGGCCCGTCGTCCTTCGCGGCGACGACGGCGACCACCCGCTCGCCCAGGTCGGGATCGGGGAGGCCGATGACGGCGGATTCGGCGACGCCGGGCAGCGCGTCCAACTCCGCCTCTACCTCCGCCGGATAGACGTTGTAGCCGCCGGAAATGATCAGGTCCTTGTCGCGGCCGACGATGGCGACGTAGCCGTCCGCGTCGATGCGGCCGAGATCGCCGGTGATGAAAAAGCCGTCGTCGCGGAACGATTCCTTGGTCTTCTCCTCATTGCGCCAGTAGCCCCGGCAGACGTTGTCGCCCTTCACCTCGATGGCGCCAACCTCGCCGTCCGGCAGCGGGCATCCCGTATCCCGGTCGACGATGCGCAGGTCGACGCCAGGCAGCGGAAAGCCCACCGTCCCCGGCCGGCGTTCGCCGTCGTAGGGGTTGGACGTGTTCATGTTCGTCTCGGTCAGGCCATAGCGCTCGAGAATGGCGTGGCCGGTGCGGTCCTGGAACTCCCGATGCGTTTCCGCCGACAGCGGCGCGCTGCCGGAGACGAACAGGCGCATGTGCCGGACCCGCTCGCGGTCGAACTCGGGCCGGGCGAGCAGCCGGGTATAGAAGGTCGGCACCCCCATCATCGCCGTCGCCTTTGGCAGCAGGCGCAGGATCTCGCCGGCATCGAAACGGGGCAGGAACAGCATCGACGCGCCGGCCCACAGGACGACGTTGGTGGCGACGAACAGCCCGTGGGTGTGGAAGATCGGCAGCGCGTGCAGAAGCCGGTCGGTGGCGGTGAACCGCCAGTACTCCGTCAGCACGGCGGCGTTCGAGAATAGGTTGCGCCCGGTCAGCATCGCCCCCTTGGAGCGCCCGGTGGTGCCGGACGTGTAGAGGATGGCGGCAAGGTCGTCGTCATCGCGGGCTACGTCGTTGAAGTCGGGCGACGCGGCCTCGGCCGCGGCCATCAGCGTGCCACCGCCATCGGGCGCCAGGGTGGCGACCCGGGCTTGCACCGGCTCGGCCAGCGCCGCGATGCCCTCCCGCCGCTCCGGCGATGAAACGACCAGCGAGGGCTCGGCATCGGTGAGGAAATAGGCGATCTCGGCGTCGGTGTAGGCGGTGTTGAGCGGCAGGTAGACGGCGCCGGCCCGCGCGCAGGCGAGGTAGAGGAGCAGCAGTTCCGGGCACTTTTCGGCCTGAACCGCGACCCGGTCGCCCGGCCGCACGCCGAGTTCGGTGAGTATCGTGGCCAGCCGGCCCGTATACGCCAGCATGTCGCCGTAGGTGATCCGCGCACCCTCCGGCGTCTCCAGGAAGGGTGTGTCGGCGGTGGGGAAACGTTCCCGCAGACGGGCGAACAGGCCGTGCGCGCTCATCGGTTAAAGCCCTTGATCCGGTGCGTCATAGCGCCGGCCCCATCAGCACGTCCGGCAGCCACAGCGCGATCTGCGGAAAGAAGCACAGAAGGACGATGCCGAGGACCATGCACAGGACATAGGGCAGCGCGCCATGGAGAATCGTCTGCAGCGAGATGTCCGGCGCGATAGCGTTGATGACGTAAAGGTTGAGCCCCACCGGCGGCGTGATCAGGCCGATTTCCATGTTAATGGTGAGCACGACGGCGAACCAATAGGGGTCGAAACCCGCCTGGGTGATGATGGGCAGGAGGATCGGCGCCGTCATCAAAATGACCGCCACCGGCGGCAGGAAGAAGCCGGCGACGAGCAGAAAGAGGTTGATGACCGCCATCAGCACCCAGCGGTTGACGTCGAGGTCGGCGATCCACCCGGCGATGGACTGGGTGATGAACAGCGACGAGAGGGTAAACGCGAACAGCTCCGACGCGCCGATGATCAGCATGATCATCGTGCTTTCGCGCAGCGTGTCGCGGAAAATGCGGACGATCGGCCCCGGTCGCCACATCCGGTAGATGACGACGACGAGGACGAGACAGAAAAACGCGCCGGCGCCGGCCGCTTCCGACGGTGTGGCGACGCCGCCGTAAAGGACATAGAGGATGCCGGCGACGATGAGGAGGAACGGGATCACGCGCGGCAGGGCGGCGAGCTTCTCGCGCATGGTGTAACGGCCGGTGAAGCCGCTGAGCCGCAGGCCCCGCCGGTGGCAGGCGTACAGCGTCCAGGCCATGAACAGGACGGTCAGCATCAGTCCGGGCAAGAGGCCGGCGATGAACAGCCGCCCGATTGAGCTCTCGGTGGCGATGCCATAGACGATCATCGTCACCGACGGCGGGATGAGGATGCCGAGCGTGCCGCCGGCCGCCACCGATCCGGCGGCAATGGACTTGGGATAGCCGCGGCCGACCATCTCGGGAATGCCCATCTTGCCGATCGCGGCGCAGGTGGCGGGGGACGAGCCGGACAGCGCGGCGAAGATGGCGCAGGCACCGATGTTGGACAGCACCAGACCCCCCGGCAGCCGGTTCAGCCAGCGGTCGAGAGCATCGTAGAGGTCGCGCCCGGCCGGCGAAAAGGCGACCGCGGCGCCCATCAGGATGAACATCGGGATCGATACGAGGGTGAAGTTGGCGAGGCCGCCGAAGAACGTCTCGCCGAGGATGCCGATCGAGCCCCAGCCGTCGGTGAGCAAAAGCGCCGCAACCGACACCGCCCCGAGGGCGAAGGCGATCGGCATGCCGGTAGCGAGAAGGACCAGCAACGACGTGAGGAGCAGCAGCCCCGAACTCAGCGTGCCCACGGCGCATCCCCGGCGGTCATGTCGTCCGGATCGTTCCCTTCGACGTAAAGCAGCTTCAGCACGTCCGCCACATATTGCAGGCAGAGCAGTCCGATGCCGACCGGCAGCGGCAGCAACGGGATCCACAAGGGAGGCGCCCAGACGGTGTCGGTACGCCAGCCGCCCTCCCACGCTTCGTAGAGATAGAGCCAGCCGGACCAGGCGAGCAGGCAGAGAAAGCCCAAGGAGACGATGGCGCCGATCATCTCCAGCCCGAACCGGGTGCGGCGTCCCACCATATTGGGGACGAGGTCGACGCCCACGTGGCCCTTGAGCATCAGCACCCGGGCGGAACCGAGATAGGTCGCGGCGACGATGGCGTAGATGACGAACTCGGTCTGCCAGATGGTGGATGCGCTCAGCACGTAGCGCATGAAGATCATCTGGCAGACGACGAGCATCGCCAGCGCGAAGAGGACCATCGCGGCGTAACCGCCGAGACGCGACAGCGCCTCGACGGTGCCGATGAACGCTTTCATGCGGCGGGCCTGCCGGGCAGCGCCGGTGTTACTCGACCGCCAGCGCCTCGTCGATAAGTTCCTGGCCGCCCTTGACGTTGTCGGCGAAGTTCTTGTACGCGCTCGTCTTCGCCACGCCGATCCACGCGTCGTAGTCCGCCTTCGACATCTCGGTGACCTTGACGCCGGCCTTCTCGTAGACCTCGGCCATCCGGGCATCGGTCTTGGCGGTCTCGGCGGCAAAGTACGCTTGCGCCTTCTTGCCGGCCTCGCTCAGCGCCTCCTGCTGCTCGGGCGTCAGTTTATCCCATGACTTCTTCGACATCAGGATCGGCTCGTACATGAACCAGAGCGCGTTCTCGCCGGGAGCGGTCAGGCAGGACACTTGCTCATACAGGCGGTAGGAGATGAAGCTTTCGGACGATGTGTTGGCGGCGTCGAGAACGCCCGTCTGCATCGCGGTGTAGATCTCCGACGACGGCATCGAGGCGATGCCGGCTCCCGCCGCGGCGAGCATCTGCTCGAAGGCCGGGCCGGCGGCGCGGAACACTTGGCCGGACACGCTGTCCGGGCCGGCGATGCAGTCCTTCTTGGACGCGAAGGCGCCGGCGAGCCACGCGTCGGAGAGCACGATCACGTCGTTCTCCTCGATCAACGCCTTGATCTTCTCCATGAACGGCGACGTGTTGAGGCGCTGGGCACGCTCGTGGTTGCGCACCAGGCCAGGCATCAGCGTGGCCGAGAACTGCGGCACCCGGCCGGACGCGTAGTCCAGCGGGAAGGCTGAGATGTCGAGCTGGCCTTTGGTCAAGGCGCCCCACTGTTCCTTCGGCTTGAACAGCGACGAGCTCGGAAAGACCTGGACGGTCAAGCCGACGTTGGCCGCTTCCGCCTCCTTGGCGATCATCTGCACCATTTCGTCGCGGATGTCGCCCTTGCCGCCGGGCCACTGGTGGGAGGCCTTCAGCGTGACGTCGGCGGCGTCGGCAACGTTGGCGATGGCGAGCGCCGCGACGGCCATGATGACGGAACGGGTGACAACCCGGGCATGGTAAAGCATCGACGTTTCCTTCCTTGTCGCAACGGGTTGATCCCGTCGCCGGTGGTTTTGGAACTCGTGGGCAAGTGTATGCCGTCCATCGCGCTGTGTCGACCGCCGCGCGGTTGGACCGGCGAGCCTCGCCGCCGAGGGGATAAGGGAGCGCCCCCCTTAACGCGGCAACCGGTGCCTATCGTCTTTGCCGGGCTTGTCCCGCCAATACACCTGAAAACGAGCCGCCAATCACCCTTGCCAAAAACAGGTATTCGGTGTACCCCTTTTGATATAACGAGTATCTAATATACCTGTTATACCGAGACGGCGAGGGGACACACGGCACAGGGGTTCAGGCGATGAACGTCGTCCGTGACAGGTCCCGCCCAGTCGTCGCGGACGAGGGAGGGACAAGCCATGGCTGACAAGCTCGATATCGGCGCGGTCAAAAGCCTAAAGATTGACGTGCTTACCGAGACAGGCTGGTTCGACGACGCAAAATTCAAGCAGGACATGGCCGCTTATGGCGGCAGCGAGCAGACGCAATACCGCGTCGCCTGGGACGCCGAAAACGCCGGCGGTTACGCTGCCCTGCTGACCGTGACCCTGCTCGACGGCGACGAGCGGAAAATCCTGCTCGATACAGGCTGGAATACGGACTGGATGGACCTGGTGTTCGCCCGTCACGGCGTCGATGGGATGCTGGAGCGGGGCGAGATCGATGTGATGGTTCTGTCGCACTGGCATCTCGATCACTTTTGGGGGATCGAATCGACGCTGAAGCACAATCCGCGGCTGACGCTTTACGCTCCCGCCACCTTCCGGGGAGAGGACTGGGCCCTGCTGAAGGAAAAAACCGACATCCGGGTCGAAGACGTCAACGGCCGCATGGTATCCATCTGCAAGAACGACGTCCCCCACGAAGGCCAACTCATCCTGACCGAAGCGGACGGCGACGACGGCACCGGCCTCTATCGGCTGCTGCCCGGCGTGGCGCTGCGCCTGTTCGACGCATCGATGCTGCTGCAGGTGCGGGGAGAGAACGTTCTCTACGTCAATGTCGAGGACAAAGGCATCGTCACCGTCACCGGCTGCGGCCATCCCGGCATTATGAACCTGCTCGGGTTCGCGCGCGACAGGCTCGCCGCGCCGGGTCTCTACGGCTGCTACGGCGGGCTCCATCTAAGCATCTTCGACACCTGGAAACCGGAGTTCGACGGCATCATCGACGAGGTCAAACGGTTCGGCATGGAAAAGATGGGGTGCAACCACTGCACCGGCTGGATGTGGGCGGAAAAGGCGACGACGCACGGCGTGCCGATCATCAAAGGCACCGACGCGTATCTGTCTTATCCAAAGCATTCGGCGCAGGCGAGGGGCAGTCACGCGTTCCTCGGCAATGGCGACAGCGTAACCTTTTAAGTACCCGGGCCTTCGATGAAGTCGAACCCGGCTTTAACCTTGAGGAGTATTGGTCATGGGTAAAAACGTTGGAACCATCGATCGCGTGCTGCGCATCGTCGTTGGTCTTGTTCTTATCGCGCTCGTCTTTGTCGGCCCGCAGACCCCGTGGGGATGGATCGGCATCATTCCGCTCGGGACCGCGCTGATCGGCTGGTGTCCCGCATACCGGTTGCTCGGCATCCGCACCTGCTCGGCGAAGCAACGCGCGTAACCGTTTTTACCGACACGCCTTCTCCGGGCCTGTCCGGCCTGGAGAAGGCGTGCGTTGTCAAACGCGCCCTAGAGAAGAATATCCGCGTCACCGTCGATGTAGAAATCGCTGAGCGGGTGGCCGTCGGTATCGTGGTAGAAATCGGCGGCGCTCAGGTCCTTCTGATCCACCCCCTTCACCTTGGCCAGAACGTCGCCATCGTACTTGATCAGCGTCGCGCCGATGACGCGGGTGAAGGTGAGTTGTTTGAAGGTCAACCCGCCCAACAGCAGGAAGGCATCGATCCCGTCCTCGAAATCGTTGATGACGTCGCGGCCCTCGCCGGGGCGCAGAACGAAGACGTCGGCGCCGTCGTTGCCGTTGACGATATCGGAGCCGGCGCCTCCATCGATGATGTCGTCGCCGCCGTTGCCTTTCAGCGTGTCGTTGCCGTCACGGCCGATCAGGTAATTGTCGCCATTGTCGCCGAGAAGGCCGTCGTCGCCGCCGGTTCCGTCGATCACGCTGCGCTTCGGATTGGCCGGTGCCGTTGGATCGGATGACGTTTCGTTTTCCGACGGTAACGGTGCCCCATGATCGAAATCGGCTTTTGTGAGCTGTTTGGCGGTGACGCCCTTGACCTTTACCAGAACCTCGCCGTCCTTTTTGATCAACGTGGCACCGCTGACGTCGACGAAGGTCAGTTGGTCGAAGCGCAAGCCGTCGTCCAGCCAGAAGTGATCGATGCCGTCCTCGAAGTCGTTGATGACGTCGCGGCCCTCGCCGGGGCGAATGACGAACGTGTCGGCGCCCGCGCCGCCGTTGATGATGTCGGCGCCCGCGCCGCCGTCGAGGATGTCGTCGCCGCCGTTGCCTTTGAGCGTGTCGTTACCGGCCAAGCCGAACAGGTGGTCGTCGCCGTTGTTGCCGAGGATTCCCTCGCTGGCATTCGTTCCGTAGGTGGCCTGGGCGATATCGGGGACAGGATCCGGGTCAGGGTCAGGATCCGGGTCTGGCACCGTGTCAGGATCCGGATCGGGGTCGTCGGAAGCGGGGGGTTCCGAACCCTGGGTGAAATCCGCCCGAGTTAGCTGTTTGGCGGAGATGCCCTTGGCCTTGACGAGCACCTCGTCGCCCATCTTGATCAGGGTGGCGTCTTTTACGTCGACGAAGGTCAACTGCTCGAAGCTCAGCCCGCCCTCCAGCGAAAAGACATCAACACCGTCCTCGAAATCATTGATGATGTCGCGGCCTTCGCCCGGACGCAGGACAAAGACATCGGCGCCGGCGTTGCCGTTGATGATGTCGGCGCCCGCGCCGCCGTCGATCGTGTCGTTGCCGGCGTTCCCTTTCAGCGTATCGTTGCCGTCGAAACCGCAGACATGGTCGTCGCCATCGGTCCCAACCATCTTCTCGGCTTCCTCCGAACCCACCCGTATCGGAGGTGATTCGGGCGTCTCGCTGTCGTCGGGCGTTTCGGACCCGTCAGGCGTTTCGTCGTCGCCGGGCGTCTCGCTGTTGTCGGGCGTCTCGGAACCGCCGGGCGTCTCGCTGTTGTCGGGCGTCTCGGAATCGCCGGGCGTCTCGGAATCGCCGGGCGTCTCGCTGCTGTCGGGCGTCTCGGAACCGCCGGGCGTCTCGCTGTTGTCGGGCGTCTCGCTGCCGTCCCCAAGCATGAACACACCCTTCACCTCATCGTAGGTATCGGCGCGGGTCCAATTGTCGAGCCACAGGACTTGTGTGTGCTCCACGGGGTTGCGATAGAGTCCGTGCTTGTGGGTCATGTCCATCGGGACGCCGTCCGGCGCCTGGATGACCGCCGCATTGACGCTCAAGACTTGCTTGAAACCCGACTCCCCTTCGTCGTGACGCCAGATTTCGATTTCACCATCGTCGGTTGTCGAGAATGTTATCTTGACGATCCAATCGACCCACTGGCCCTTGTTCAGGCTGCCGTCACTCAGATCGATGTTCGTCTGTTTATCGAGATTGGTGGTGCCGCCGTTGACCTTGATGGAGAATTCGTCGGTGGCCTGAAAGCTGAATCCGGGAGGCGAGTTCGCGGGGCCGTGCAGTTGCCACACCGCTCCCCGTTTTGCCGGTATCCAATCTTTGTCGAGTTTTATGCTGAAACCGAAGTATTTCGTACCGCTATCCACATTTTCATGAATAGTGTTTCCATTTATATCAAGTGGTTGTGCAAATTCGGCGCGTTCGCCGGACGTTTGCCTAAACGTATCGCCGGAAGCTACTTCGATGCGAGCGGAGTAATCTCCGCTCCTGGGGTCATTGTCGTCAAACGTTATCGAATCAGACCTGGATACCTGCAATTTACTCCAGGTATTTTCACTGTTATTGTCCTCTTCGTACCCGATACTTCCGTAAATAGTCATCGTTTTCTCGTCAGTCTGGTTCACGTTGAGCGACCCAGCGACGAGAAAGACCGGGAGGCGTTAGCCCGTATTCCGCGAATTTCTCAACCTTAAAAGGAAAATAACAACCATCGCGTGTGTCGCGACCCTGTTATTGACCTAAAAGATTAATTTTGGGTTGATGGCGTGACCCTACCTGATCGAACGCCACGTCTCACCACGCCCACGTGACGGGGAAAGCGGGTGTTGCGCCCGCGTTGTCGAGGCGTTCGAGCGATCGTATGGGGCGGGGGAACCACAATGCACATTCGTGCGCCGAAAGAAGGAACTCGGCCACGCGTCCGCGTCTGCCAAAAAAGCCGCCCCCGAAGGGGCGGCGAGGTTGGTAGGAAGAAGGTCGGAGTGACCCGGACGTCCTACAACCCGGGTCCACTCGGACGCTCGCGGGGTGGTAAAGTCTTAACGTTTAAGGGGATTAGTAAATACCCGCTAAATTTGGCGGGTTATACCAAGGGCGAGAGGCCAATCGCCTAACGGTTCCTGTGACGAGGATCACAGGCCCAACCGGGTCCTTGCGCTATACGTCGTCGTGTCAGGGGCTCCCCCCACTCCTGACGCCCCTTCGGGGGATAGCCGGGCCGCGTTGGCCCGGCTTCTCCCGCTAGGCGCCTCCGGGCCACGACCAAACATCCTTGCCATCAGAGATAAGGCGATAGCAGCCAGGCAGTGCCGTCTCGCAGCTTTATGGCGAGACTCCGTCCGTCGGCTTCGGCCAGCGACCACGGCCGGGCCGTCCGCAGTTTCCGATCGATCAGGCGGTCGATCCGACCGACCAGGGCGGGATCGTAACACTCGACGTCGAACTCGAAATTCAGCCGCAGGCTCCGCTGGTCCCAGTTGGCCGAGCCGATCAGCGTCCAGGCGTCATCGACGGTCATCAGCTTCGAATGGTCGAACGGCAGCGGCGTGCGCCAGATCCGGCAGCCACGGGCAAGCAGCAGCGCCGCCTTGGCCTGCGAGGCCCACTGGACCAGAGCCAGATTGTTCTTCTCCGGCACCACGATATCGATGGCGACGCCGCGCATGGCGGCCAGGATGAGGCTGGAAATCAGCATCTGATCGGGGACGAAATAGGGCGTGACGATCCGTATGCGCTGCTGGGCCTGGGACAGTGCGGCGAGGATCGCCCAGCGGATGCTCTCGAAGTTCTCGTCCGGACCGCCGGCGATGCCGCGGGCGAGCGTGGTGGCGCTGGTGATCGGGGCGGCTATCGGTGTCGGGGCCGCAGCCCAACCCGGGTTTTCGGCACCATCGCCGGCGGCAAAGTGCCAGTCGTCGAGAAATGTCGTCTCCAGATGGGCGACGGCCGGGCCTTCGATCTGAAAGTGAACGTCCTGGATGGCCGTTCTCGGGTTCGTTTCATCGGCGTGCGCGTCGCGAATGTTCATGCCGCCGGTAAAGCCGGTGCATCCGTCGACGACCAAAATCTTCCGATGACTGCGCAGATTGGCATAGGCGAGATGGAGCGGAAACAGCGTCGGCAGGAACTCCACCGCCGGCACGCCCGCCCGTTTCAGCGGACCGAGAATGGCCGGATACGTATAGTAGGCGCCGGCCCCGTCGATCAGTACGCGCACGTCGACGCCGCGTTCGCGCGCGCTGGCCAGCGCCTGCACGAAGTGCCGGCCACAGCGGTCGTTGTCGAAGATGTACGTCGCGAGGCCGACGCTGTGCCGCGCCGAAGCGATCGCCGCATGCATGGCGGCGTAGGCGTCGGACCCGTTATCGAACATCCGCACCCGGTTGCCGGCGGTCAGCGGGAAGGGCGCGATCCGATCGAGCAAAGTTCCGATGGCGCCGAGATGATGTTGATGAGCGGGGAGGTTTTGGCGCACCAGCGGCGATGACACCGGCGGCGGATCGGCTAGTTGCGGCGGCCGGCGCCCGGTCCTGAGCTCGGTGGCGCGCCGCCTGATCCGGTTGATGCCGAATAAGCCGTAGAGCATCGCCCCTATGTACGGGACCAGCCAGATCAGGCCGACCCAGCCGATGGCGGAGCGCACGTCCCGCTTGTGCAGGATCGCGTGGCCGGATGCGTAGGCGGCGACCAAGACCTGCGTCAGTGCGACGATCCAGGTGAGCAAGCCGTTTACGGCGTCGTGCATGGCCTCTTCCGCCGGTTTCGCCCGCGGCCGCCGCGCGCTTTCCGGTCTTCCCTATCCCGCGCCCGCTTTTCCGGCGCCCACGAACCGCCTATGGTACGGCACACCGTCGCATGGGCGCGACCGGCAATCTCGGGGAGACAGGACACGTGACCGTCGTCAGAATTTTTCAACCAAGCAAAACGGCGATGCAATCGGGGCGCGGCAAGACCCATCACTGGGTTCTTGAGTTCGAGCCGGGCACGCCGAAGTTCACCGACCCGCTGATGGGCTGGACGGGATCCGCCGACACGCGCCGCCAGGTGCGGATGAAGTTTGCACGGATGGAAGACGCGGTGGCGTTCGCGGAAAAGCGCGGCTTTCGCTACGAGCTTCAGCAGCCGCACTCCAGGACGTTGCGGCCGAAGAGCTACGCGGAGAATTTCCGCTCCTGATCCGTGCGCGACGCGCGGTAGCTCTTCACCCGACGCTGGGCCTGGAGCGCACGGCCTCGTACCACCGCTTGGCGTGTACGGCATGCTCCGGCAGCGGGATCTTAAGCCACCCGGCGAAGTCGACGACCACGAACGCCAAAATGTCGGCGGCGGAGAAACGGTCGCCGGCCAGGTACTCGGCGTCACCGACAAGCGCGTCCAGCCGGGCCATAAAGCGCGCCGCCCTTACCTTGCCGCGCTCGCCCAGCGCCGGGATCTGGGCGTAGCTGTCCGGGCCGGTCAGCGCCCGGTCCTTCATACGCGGCGCCGTGTTGCGTAGCGCCTCGGCCACCGCCTGCCAGCCGTCGGTCTCGATGTGCCAGACGTGGTCGGCGATCATCGCCTTCTCCACCGGATCGGTTCCCAGCAGCGGCGGATCGGGCGCGATTTCCTCCAGATACCGCCAGCAGCCTTGCGTCGAGGTCAGCCGCTGCCCGTCGTCCAGTTCCAGCACTGGCACCGTCGCGTAGGGATTGATGGCGGTGAACTCCGCCGACAAATGCTCGCCGTGACCCAGATCAACCTGCCGCACCGGTATCTCCAGGCCCTTCTCGGCGATGAAGATGCGCACCAGACGAGGACTCGGCGCGGTGGCGCAATCGTAAAAAAGCATCGGCACAGTTTCCTTCTCACCCGGCCCCGTGCGCCAGCCTAGCCACTTTGCTTACGTCGGCAAGAAGCGTTTGTGCCGCCCGGCGCCATCGGCCAGCGCATCGGCGAACGAAATCTCGTACTCCGCCTTCTTGGGATCATACGATCGCGGGTCGCGCGCCATGTACCAGTCAAAGGCCACGTCGCGATAGATGACGGTCCAGTGCGGCAGCTCCCGCTTGACCGCCTTGGCGATCGCCAGGCCCTCCCGGGCGAAGGCGACGAAGTCGAACGGTATTCCCGACGGGTCGTCGAAGGCCCTGGGATCGTAATGGCTGTCGTAATAATCGTTCCACGCCCGCAGCCGCTCCTCCAGCGCATCGGGAATCGCCAGCTCGCCCGCCGCCCGCGCCGCCTCATCAAGAAGCTGATAGCCCCGGCTGCAATAATCGGCGACGATCCGAACCCTCGGCATGGCTCACAGGCACGAGATGGGTGACAAGAATCCATCGTACCGTCGACCGCATGGCTTTGCACCGGTGAGATGAGTACCGGCCGGCGTTGTGGGGGAGGGGAAGGAAGCATGAGTATCGTGCGTCTGACGGCCTATGCCGTCATGCTGTTCCTGGCGGCGGCCGTTGCCCGCGCCGACGATCCATCCGACGGCCCATCCAGCGACCCCTCTGACGACATCGTGCAGTACGCGACCATCGCCGGTCTGCTGCAGGGCCTCTATGACGGCGACCTGACCATCGGTGCCCTCAGGCGCTTCGGCGACCACGGTCTCGGCACCTTCAATCACCTGGACGGCGAAATGGTGCAGCTGGACGGTGACGTCTTCCAGGTCACCGTCGACGGCCGGGTGCATCGGGTGCCCGAGACGACGAAGACCCCATTTGCGGTGGTGACCATGTTCGACATCGACCGCGAGGCGCCGCTGCCGGCTGGCCTCTCCTACGCCGCGCTACAGGCGCACCTGGATGGCCTGATCGACAATCCCAACTATTTTCAGGCGATCCGCATCGACGGCGTGTTCGCATCGATGAAGGTCCGCAGCGTCCCAGCGCAGACGCCCCCCTATCGCCCCCTCGTCGACGTCGTCAAGGACCAGGGCGTGTTCCAGTTGACGGACGTCGCCGGCACGCTGGTCGGCTTCCGCACGCCGGACTACATGGCCGGCCTCAACGTCCCCGGCTACCACGTCCACTTCCTCAGCAACGACCGCCAGCACGGCGGCCACGTCCTCGACCTAACCACCGCCCAAGGCCACATCGCCATCGATGAAAGCGCCACCTTCCGAATGCTCCTTCCCGAAACCAAAGCCTTCGCCGAAGCGAACATCAGCGACCACGACGCCGAAGCTCTCAAGACGGTCGAAAAGGCAAAGTAACTCGGCGGAGCAGACTGCCTCGGCTTTCTTCCCTGAGCGCACTAAGAGTCTTTCCACGCGGTCTCTAGAGGCCAACCACATGACATAATACCGCATTCCGTAGCCTGCGTCCGCAGCGTCTCCATCCGCAAACGCCGCTTGGTACGACGTCGGCCCTCGCGTAAGCTCACGACCAAAATTACCGCGATAACGCCAATAGGGATCGGTTCCCCGGGAAGCAGCGCCATGACGGTAATGACCAAGATTACTCTGATGTTCGTGGTCTTCATCGACCTGATCGGGCAAGGGCTGGTCTTTCCAATCATCAATACCCTGATCATGGAGCCGTCATCCGGCTTTTTACCGAGGGCCACACCGACGGACACCCGCCACTTTGACTATGGGCTGGTGATCGGAGTCTTCTTCCTCTCATGGTTTCTCGGCGTGGTGTACGTGGCGAAGGTCTCCGATTCGATCGGCCGCAAGAACGCCCTTCTCATTTGCCTCGCTGGAGCATTGGCGGGGTACGCGCTCACCATCGTCTCGCTCTACATCAATAGCATGTGGCTGCTGATCCTCGGCCGTGCCGTTACTGGCTTCACGGCAGGCAACCAACCCATCGCCCAGGCGGCAATGATCGACGGCAGCACCGACGACGCGGATCGCGACCGGAACATGGGCTTTATCGTCACCGGCGTCAGTTTCGGTTTGGTCGGTGGTCCCATTATCGGCGGCGTCCTCTCCGATCCCGAACTGCTTGGCGGGGCGGCCAGCCTAAAGCTGCCGTTCTACGGAGCGTTCGTGCTCGTGCTTGCCGCCGTTGCCCTGGTCGTGGTGTTTTTTCACGACATCCGCACAGAGCGCAGCCCCTTTGTCTTCCGGCCTCGCGACATTACGGACAGCCTTTGGCGGGTGACGCAGCAGCCGCTCGTCCTGCGGATCATGCCGGTCTACGCAATGTTCATGATCGCGAACGTGACCTTCTACATCTTTATCGACAACTACCTGACCAGCGCCTTCGACTACGGCGTGGTCGGCGGCAGCATGGCCATGCTGGTGATCGGTATCGCGTTGGCGACCAGCAGCACGTTCCTGGTCAAGCCGGCGCAGGAGCGGTTCGACAAGCGGCAAATCATTGGCATGAGTTTGATGACGATGGTCGTCTGCGCCATCGCCTTTGCGCTGATTCCCGTCGCCGTGTTGACGTACCTGCCTGTCTTTTTCTTCTATTTTCTTTTTGGCGTGTCGTACCCCACGCTCCTCGGGCTCTTTTCCGGGAGCGTCGGCAAAGACGACCAGGGTTGGGCCATGGGCGTGGCCACCGCTGTCTTCTGCCTCGCGGGCGGGATCATGTCGCTCATCGGCGGCGGGCTGATGAGCTTCGACATACAGTTGCCGTTCTACATCGTGGCGGCGACCGCCTCAGGCGGGCTGCTGCTCATGATCCTCACCTGGGGTGCCCCGGCCATGCTCAAACTAACGGCGCGGCCCGGTGCATCGTGACAGCATGCCCAGGCGGTCGGAAGGCGACATCACGTCCGAACTTCGAGAAAAACGTCGCCCACATAGACACCGTCCTCCACGAACTCGACGGTTGCCGCCTGGGTGCCGCCCGAAGATCCGGCCGTGCCCGCCACCGTGGGGGGCTCGTAGCGGATAAGGCCGCTCCCGTACTCGTCAATCCGCTGGCCGGACTGCCGGCTGCAATGTGTGGCCTTGACCGCGGCCAAAAAGGCATCGGCGTCAAGCGCGGCGTAGCGACCATCCGACCATAGAAGTGCCAGCATCCCCGCCGCGTAGGCCGTGGCGGCGGAGGTGCCGTGACACGGTGCGCCGGTCGACTGCCAGCCGCCGCTGGCCTCCGTCACCGTCCGGCCCGTGGTCTGGCCGCCCGGCGCCATGATGTGATCCTTGTGCAGATTCACCCGATCGTAGTTGGAAAATGCCGATCGGTTGTTGGTGCTGTCGACGCTGCCGACGGGGATCGCGCTGGCGTAGCGTGCCGGATGGTCGAGCCCCGTCGCCACGCCGCCGTTGCCCACCGCCGCGGTGTAAAGCAGCATCGGTTGCGCGCCGCCCCGGAGCTGGGCTATCCGCATCGCGGACTCAAGCGCAAAGGACCGCAACTCGCGTTCGGCTCCACAGACGCCACATTTTCCAATCTCTGGGAAGCCAAGACTTAGGTTGATGACGTTTGCCGCGCAGTCGATGGCGGCGACGAAGACCCCGGCGATCACGCCATAGATATTTACGGGACGATGACGGTCGGTAATTCTAACCAAGTAGATCTTAGCATCCGGCGCGACCTCGTGGGCCAGCAGCGCCATAGCCGTACCGTGCCCCTTGTCGTCTTGTGGCGCGGCGTTGCGTTGCGCCGGGTTCTGCAACACGTCGATCATCTCGTGCACGATCGGTGCGTGCGCGGGTTCGACGCCGCTGTCGACGATCGCTATCGTGCGCTTGTGGCCCTTGACACCGTCATTATGCGCGTCGGGCACCTTCATCATGTCGAGATAGGTGCGGTGGTGGTTGCCCAGTCTGAAGTCAGGCGTGTTGTGCTGCGACAACGTCATGGGATGATTGACCTCGGCGGCAAGGATTCGGCCTGGACCCGGCCCCTCGCCGTTAAAGTCCCGACGAAGCCGCTCGGCCACGTCGTTCTCAATCCCCATCGGCACGCGGAACAGCGTGTAGGCGACGGGCGAGGACACGAGAAAATCCGCGGCGTGTGTCCCCTCCAACCGATCCTTCAGGGACTCCACGAATTCACACGAATAGTCCCTTCCGCCAATGGAGCGCAGATAATGGATGGCTTCCTCTCCGGCCCCATCGCGGGACACGGTCACAATGATCTCGGTCGCGCAATCCATGTCAGAACTCGATGCTGTAGTACGCGACGTTGTTTTCCCGTTCGCGTTTGAGCACCTCCTCGCTGACGAGTTCGTCCAAGATCGTTTCGAGATCGCCCGGCGCGTCTTCACCCCGCTCCTTGAAATAGGCGACGATCTCGGGTTCCGTGACGCGGGTTTCCGTTTCGCGGTTCTGTCTCTTTCGACGTCGCTGCTCGGTTACGGCCGTACAAACCGCCTGGTCCGTTTGGTCAAGGGTTTGAATGAGGCCGCGAACCTTGAAGAGGGCATCGAGAAGGAGTCCGCCTCCGGCCACCTTGGTGATTGGCTCGGGCCCGGCGGCGAGCAATGCCAGCCCCGCCGCCGCTTCAAGGAAGATCCACGACGTCTCCGAAATCGAAAGCGCGACGTTCCCGATCACAACGCTCACGTCGCCTTCAGGCCGAGCATTCTTCAGCGCCTCGATATCGCGTAGCGTTCGTGCCACCTCCTCGCGAATGTCGTCTTCGTCACCGAGCCCACGCAGCTCATCGTCGGCTGCGACCTTCTCGATCAGCGACCGTGCGTCCCGCTCGGCCACGTCGTCCTTCTGTCCCTCGCTCGCCATTCTGGCCTCCCCGCTGACAAGCCCTTTTGTAAAATCCACGACTGAAACACCCGTTTGTGTCAAGAAACAAAAAGCCACATAGCTCGCCTGTACCGTGCGCGTCACCCGCTAGCCGACGATGCGGCGGGCGAAGGTGCGGGTGCGTCTTAATATTGTTTAAGTATTAAATGCGCACATATCTATATACCAAATACGCATGTCTAGATACCATGAATAGGTGCTACAGTTTTGGAGTAATTATTTCTTAAATTACTCGGCAGTGCTTAAGCGGCGGGGTGGAGGAGCAGAACCGGGGCGTCAACAGGCCGCGATCGTCGGGAGACGTGCTTGGTTTGGGAGCGTGGAATGTCGCGGGACGGCGACGAGACTTCAAATGAGCTGTTTTCACCGCGGGCACGCGTCGCGTTCCGCCGGCGGGCAAAAACCATCATCGGCAGGCTTGGCCTGCCGTTGGCATTTTTGGGGGATGAACGATGGCGACAACGTTCCGGTTCGAGGGCGAGGACGGCACGCTAACGGCGCCGATGGCGGAACGCACCGACGCCGATGCGTCACAGAACGCCTATGTGGCGACTTCCGCCCGTGACCAGGGCAGCGCGACGTTCGCCATCGACGGCGCCGAGGCGGGCACG
>Ga0209573_1000632_pt1 | contig 69139 bp, 63 predicted proteins | sample TNRBio252014_DNA_FD_185870 | JGI IMG/M metagenome (GOLD analysis project Ga0209573, IMG submission 185870) | Wastewater treatment Type I Accumulibacter community from EBPR Bioreactor in Madison, WI, USA - TNR Reactor_6/25/2014_ DNA (SPAdes)... | ecosystem: Engineered > Bioreactor > EBPR >...
GTGCGCGGCTTCGGTGGCGGTGGTGAGGAGTTCGTTCACTGGATGCTGGATTCTGAGGGCTGGATGCTGGATGCGATGCGCGCGATCAATTCTCGCGCGAGAGCGGCCTTCGACTGCTTGGGGTGGGCAATCGTCTGGCCGCCGGGGAGGCAGAGGGTGACTTCGTTTTCCGCACTGTCAAACCCGATGCCCGCCTGCGACACATCGTTCGCCACGATCATGTCACAGCCTTTGCGTTCTAGCTTCTGCTGCGCATGCGCGATGAGGTTCTCCGTTTCTGCCGCAAAGCCGACCAGAAAGCCTTGGAAGCCGAGTTTCGAGCGTGCAGAGCCGAGGATGTCCTCCGTGCGTTCAAGCTCGATGGTCAGTTTGTCAGCGGTCTTCTTCAACTTTTGTGCCACCACATGTACAGGCCGGTAATCGGCTACGGCAGCACTGAAAATGGCCGCGTCACAGCCGCTGAGGTGAGTTTGCACCGCATCGAACATCTCCCGTGCGGTTTCCACCTTGATCAAACTCACGCCTTCGGGCGCAGAAAGCGTCACCGGCCCGGAAACGAGCACCACTTCGTGTCCCGCCTCGCACGCTGCCTCGGCGAGCGCGTAACCCATGCGACCCGAGGAGCGGTTCGAAAGGAACCGCACCGGGTCAATCGGCTCCCGCGTCGGGCCGGCGGTGATGAGGAGACGCATCGCCAAACGTCCAGAGTCGGAAGCAGATGGTCAAGGAGTTGTCAGCCGTCGGGCACGGTGAGCGGCTTGCCGTTGTCTTTGGGGCCGAGCTTGATGAAGAAAGGTACCGCACGTTTGGCCCAGTCGTCGGCATCAGGGAAACCACCCGCTTCGCCGCCGAAGGTCCTGCGGAGCATGTCGGTGTCGATGATGCCGGGATTCATCGGGATCACGGCCACCTTGCTGCCGGTGTCCTGCGCCGTGGCCATGCTGAGGCCTTCGATGGCGTATTTCGTGGCGCAATACGGTGCCACATCCGCCGCCGTGCAACGGCCCCAGCCGGAGGAGAAGTTCACGATCACGCCGCTGCCGCGTTTCAGCATCGCTGGCAGGAGATTGCGCATCATCGCAGCCGGGCCTTTGATGTTGATGTCGATGATGCGGCTGAACTCTTCTGCGCTCGTCTCCCACAGAGGCGCATTCGGATTGATGATGGCCGCGTTGTTCAACACGAGGTCCGGCGGGCCGAATTGATCGAGAATCGCCGCGCAAAAAGCCGCAACATCGCTTTCGCGTGAGACGTCGCAGGTTTGAAACAAATGCGGAACAGTGAACTGACGACTCAAGTTGGCGATTTGAGCTTCATTTCGCCCGCAACCGGCCACAAGCCATCCTGCCTCAATAAATCGCGGAATCATCGCGCGGCCAAGTCCGCGCGTGCAGCCGGTGATGACGACGGTTTTGGGTTTCATGCTTTGGAAGGGCCGGAAAAGAGAAAAGAGTCAAAAAAGGGCAGGCCGAAGGGCGCTGGGAATCTCTTTTACCTCTTTCCTCTTTTTCGGCCAACTCAATCCTCGTCCGCCGAAGGATCAAAAGGCTTGTTGAACTTCGGTCCCCGCTCACCGCCGTAGGTTTCGCGCAGGTATTCATCCCCCTCGCTCTTCTTCCGCCGGATGTTCTTCGGTGCCACGAGATTCCCCAGCCGCCGCCGCTCAGCACGGCCCGCCTGCCACTGTTCCCAGGTCCAAGTGCGCTCCGGTTTGATGGTTAATGTCGTCGGTGTCATGTGCGAGACTAGCCTATGATTCAGATTTTGCCAGTTCGGCCTCCACTTCGGCTTTCACGGCTTCGAACTGGGTCAGGCAATTGTACTTGGAGCACGCAGCCACACGGCGGGCCTCATCCCAGTCGATCGGGACGTCTCCCTTCAACACGGCTGCCATCAACTTTTTGGCGCAGTCATCGTCTTTTTCATCATAGCCGCTGCAATAGCACCTTGCGGCATAGACCCGGCCCGCCAGTGCATCCTCCACGGGTATGAGAATCACCTGACCAAAAGGTGTGAGAATTCTGCCAAGGTCTCTGTCCGCCCTGAAATCAATCTCGCCGAGCAAATCGACCCACAGCTCTTCGATTCCCCAGCTTTTGACACCCCCGTGGGATTTGATGCCAGGAATCTGCCGCATGATCTCCTCCTGCTGTTCTGGCGTGGGAGGCCACAGGCCTGTCCAGCAAATATCCGTGTCCCCCGACATGTAAGCGCCGTCTGTGTAAAATTCGATGGCGGAACCGCCCACGACCACGGGTTCAAATCCACGCTCACGAAACAACTCGGACACCAGTCCGGCCAGGAGCAGGGCTTTGGAGTTCAAATCCGTCTCCTGCCGGATGACGGCGAGCGCGGAGGTGATTTCATCAGCGGTCATGCAGATAGCATGACGGATGAACGCGTGGTTCGGCAACTCAAATCAAGCCTTCGCCTTCTCCACCTCATCCCACGGGATTTCGGAGAGTTCGGCATTTGGATTCCGTCGCTCGAAGTAGTTGATGGCCCATTGGTCGCTGAAGAAGACGACCCAGCGTTCGTCGCTGTCTTGGGCGGTGGTGACGCCGCCAGGGATGTCGAAGTCTTCGATGGCACCGCCGTCTTTGGTGCGAACCCAGCGGAGGACGGTGTAGGGGGCGTTTTCGATGCGGCTTTGGGCGTTGTATTCGCTCTCCAGGCGGAACTGCACGACTTCAAATTGCAAGGGGCCGACGGCGCCGAGCAACGGCACGCGCTGGCCGGCGTGCGGCTGGGTGAACTGCTGCACAACGCCTTCGCTGAGGAGCTGCTCCAGGCCGTCGCGGAAGCGTTTATAATGCGCGGTGCTGGGGTTGTGCAGGTAGGCGAATACTTCGGGGGCAAAGCGGGGGATTTCGTCGAATTTGAGTTTGGGATCGGTGGCGAGGGTGTCGCCGATGCCGAAGCCGTGATTGCCCACGATGCCGACCACATCGCCTGCGTAGGCTTCGTTCACGGTTTCGCGATCCTGGGCGAAAAGCTTCTGCGAGTTGGCGAGGCGCACGATTTTGCCAGTGCGGGTGTGCGTGACCTGCATGTCGCGCTCGAACTTGCCGCTGACGATGCGCACGAAGCTCATGCGGTCGCGATGACGCGGGTCCATGTTCGCCTGAATTTTGAAGACGAAGCCGGAGAAGCCTTCGTTCGTTGGCTCGATGATGCGACCGTCGTCGGCCATGCGTGCTTCGGGCGGCGGGGCGAGTTCGAGGAAGCCGTCGAGCAGGAGCTGGACGCCGAAGTTGTTGCTGGCGCTGCCGAAAAAGACGGGCGTGAGCTCGCCACGGTCGATTTTTTGGCGGTCGTAGTCGTGTCCGGCTCCGTCGAGCATTTCGAGTTCCATTTTGGCCTGCTCCAATGCTTCGGGAACGGTGTGTTTGGCCACGAAGTCGTCATCCAGGCCGCCAACTTTCTCTGGTGCGCGGTAAGCGCCGTGGACGGTGCGCTCAAAGAGATGAACGTCTTTTTTGCGGCGGTCATAAACACCACGGAACTGCTGGCCGAGGCCGAGGGGCCAGTTGATGGCGCAGGCACCGATGCCGAGAACGGTTTCGAGTTCATCCATGAGCGTGAGCGGCTCGCGCGCGGGGCGGTCGAGCTTGTTCATGAAGGTGAAGATGGGCACGCCACGGCGGCGGCAGACTTCGAAGAGTTTTCTCGTTTGGGCCTCGATGCCTTTGCCGGCGTCGATGACCATGATGGCCGCATCGACGGCGGTGAGCACGCGGTAGGTGTCCTCGGAGAAGTCTTTGTGGCCAGGCGTGTCGAGCAGGTTCACGACGCAGTTTTTGTACTCAAACTGCAGCACGGTGGAGCTGACGGAGATGCCGCGCTGCTTTTCGAGTTCCATCCAGTCGGAGGTCGTCGCACGCTGGTTTTTGCGGGCCGTCACGGAGCCTGCAAGCGCGACAGCACCGCCGTAAAGCAGGAGCTTTTCGGTGAGCGTCGTTTTACCGGCGTCCGGATGCGAAATGATCGCGAAGGAGCGACGGCGGGCGATTTGGGCTTCGTGGGACATGGGAGGGCTGGGTTCATGCCGCAGAGCGAAGGCCGTTTCAAATGACGAATGACGAAATCAGAATGACGAATGATGCTCCAACGGATAGTTCACCCGCACCAGATACAAACCGCAGGCGGGGGCGGTTTGATTGCTCTGCGGCCCTGTGGGATCGGTGAGCAGGCTGGCGAACCACTCCTTTGGCTCGCGACCTCGTGCGACGTGGAGGAGACTGCCTACGATGAGACGCACCATTTTGTAGAGAAAGCCGTCGCCTTCGAATTCGAGCTCCAGCACGTCGCCGTTTTCGCGGAGATCGACACGGTGGATGGTACGGGTGGTTTTATCTGGCAGCGTGCGGCGCTGGGTTTCGGGCATGTCGCCTCGGTTGGCAGAAAGGCGGATGAAATTGTACGTGCCCACGAGCTTTTCGCAGCACCAGCGCAGTGCTTCCATGTCGAGCGGACCATAGACATGCCAGGCGCGATCCGCCTCGAATGGCGAGAGCATGCGCGGACGCCAGATGCGATAGCGATAGGTTTTCCCCGTGGCGTCAAAGCGGGCGTGGAAGCTAGGCGCGGGCTCTTCGACCTGCAAAATGCGAATGGAGAGCGGCAGGCAGGCATTGAGCGCGTTCGCCCACGATTCGCCGCTCATGCGCACGGTTTCTGGCACGTCGCAGTGCGCGACTTGCGCGAGCGCATGCACACCGGCATCGGTGCGGCCACTGCCTTGGACGCGGGTTTCGATGCGGGTGGCTTTGCGGATGGCGGCGTTGATTTCATCCTGCACGCCACCGCCTCCGTCCTGGCTCTGCCAGCCACGCCACGGCGTGCCACAGTAGGCGATGGTGAGCCTCAAGCGCTTGAATCCCGGCTCGGGGCCGCGCTGCACGCCTGCTTTACTTTCGACGTCGCTTCGGCTCATCGGTCCATGGGAGTTCGTAGGCGACGTCAGGCAGCAGGAAGCCCTCAGGGCCGCGCTGCTGGTTCAAATACTCTTGGAGGATGACCACGGCGGCGAGTTGATCAACGATCTCGTTGCGCTCGCGCTTGCCGGTGATGCCAGCGCGGGACATGGCGGCCTCGGCTTCGACGGAGGAAAGGCGTTCATCGACAAACTCGACAGGAATCGCGTGCCGCAGCTCCTTGCCGAGGCAGAGGGCAAATTTTTCGACGCGTTCGGCCGCGCCGCCTTTTTCGCCGTTCATGTGGAAGGGCATGCCGATGACGATCTTTCCGATGTGCTTCTCCTTCACGATGCGCGCGATGGCGCGCTCAGGCTCGTGATTCGCGTCGATCGTCTTGAAAGGACTCGCCACGATCTCGGTCTCATCGCTCAAGGCGAGGCCGATGCGCACGGTGCCGTGGTCGATGGCGAGGATGCGGGGCATTTCGGACAAGCGTTAGAAGTTAAAAGTGAGAGGTGAGAAGTGTCTCCGGCATTTACGTCTAACATCTCACGTCTGACTTCTCACAGCTCACCGCAGCTCTGCCGGCAGACCATCGACGATCTTCTTGATGTTCTCCGCCTTGCTGCGGTCGGCGACGAGCAGGCCGTCCTTGGACGCAACGACGATGAGATCTTGAACACCAATGAGCGCGACATGCTGGCCGGTCTGGGTGAAGACGATGTTGTTTGCCGCATCCTGATGGGAGAGGGCGCAGTTGTGCTGGTTGCCATCGTCGTCGGCCTGGAGATAGCGGCCCACGCTGGTCCAGTTCCCCACATCATCCCAGTCGAAGGTGGCCTCAATGTTGAGCACACGGGAGGCTTTTTCCATCAAGGCGTAGTCGATGGAGAGTTTCGGCAGCTTGCCAAACTGCTTCGCCACGGTGGCGCTGAAATCCTTCGAGCCGCGAAGTTCGGAAATGAAATCGGCCAGCACCGGGCAGTGGCGGCTGAGCTCGCTGAAGATCGCAGGGATGGTCCAGATGAACATGCCGGCATTCCACAGGAAATTGCCCTGGCTGATAAAATGCTCCGCAAGATCGGGATTCGGCTTTTCCCGGAACCGGGCGACTTCCCAAACCGGCAGGTCGTTCACGCCGCCAATGCTGGCCTTCCGACCACGCTCCACATAGCCGTAGCTGGGGCAGGGCCAGGTGGGCTTGATGCCGATGGTGACGAGGCTGCCGCTGTTTTCAGCGGCGAGGGCGGCGCTGGTGAGCACACGCTGAAACTCGGCATGATTTTGGATCAAATGATCGGCGGGCAGCACGAGCATGGTGGCCATGGGGTCACGGGCAACAACCCAGCCAACGGCGAGGGCGATGGCTGGCGCGGTGTCACGTTTTTCTGGCTCGGCGACGATGTTTTCAGCGGGCAGGTCTTTGATGATGGCCCGCACACTGGCCTCCTGCTGCTGGTTGGTGAGGATGAGGATGTTTTCCTTGGGCACAAAGCCTTCAAGGCGCTCAATGGTGAGTTCGAGCAGCGTTTTCTCGCCGAACAGTTTCAGCAACTGCTTCGGCAGGGCATCACGGCTGATGGGCCAGAAGCGCTGTCCGCTGCCGCCAGCGAGGATGAGAGCATAGCGTTTGTGGAGGGGAGTTTGGGTCATGTGCGTTTGACGAGAGGTTTCAGGCCTTCTTTAACCGGGAAGCCCGCAACGGGCAAATTCCACTTTGGTGAATCACCATGTGCGGTTATGATGGCGCATGCCAGAAGCCACATCCGCCCACACCTACGAGAACTACGCCTCCCTCATCGCCCCCGCCGCCGCAGGTTGCGCGCTGGGCATTCTTTTTGGCCGTGGGATGCGGCGTAGCTCCTCGAATGTGATCGCCCTGGCCTTGCTCGCCGCCAGCGCCGCCGTCGCCGCGCCCGTCATCACCAATCTCGTCCAACGTACGGCCAACCGTCCCAGCACCGAGCGCGGCAGCCGCCGCCGACTGGAAGGCATCCGCAGTCACGGCATGCCAGACCCCGAGACGAGCGAATTTTACGCCGTGGACACACCGGACACGTTTCCGGCGGTGACTCGGTGATTGGTGCGCCCATCCTTCGCTCTTCGAGCTACGGAGGGCATTCTTCACCTCCTAACGTCGGCGAAGAATGGCGGAGAGGGAGGGATTCGAACCCTCGGTTGCCTTACGACAACGTCTGATTTCGAGTCAGGTGCCTTCAACCACTCAGCCACCTCTCCTTGAATCACGAGCGGCGCGAGAGTAGTGCCCTGGAAGGGGATTGCAAGGCGCGGCTTGCAATTTCAGGCAGGATTTCCAGTTGTGTTGCCTGCTGGCTCGCGATGATTGGCCCCGCCATGCAAATCATCTCTGTTCTCATCGGTCTGGTCTGTGCCCTGTTCCTGGTTCCCGGCCTCATCCCGCTCTTCGGCTGGCTGCAATGGGCCGTGCTGGCCGGTTGCGTCGTCGGCATCATCTTCGGCTCCTTCTGCAAGCGGAAGATTGGTCTCACCATCAACGTCGCCGTCGCGATCGTCGCCGCCCTGCGCTTGTTCCTAGGTGGTGGCGTGCTTTAAGCCTGCGGCAGCTTCACCTTCCCGTGCCTCACACTGACGTGCGGGCTGTGGCGCGATAAAAACCGCCACGGGAAATCCACGGCTTGGCTGATGCCCACGCGGATGTCGCTCACAATTTCATGCGCGGATGAATCGGCAGGCCTCAACCCACAGCCGGCCTTCCTCCCCTTCCCGGCCATCAGCAGCCCGTGATGCGTGCCATCAATGGCGAGTGCCTGCGCGAGTTTTCCAGGCCCGGAGCACAGTTCGAGGGTCTTTTCGCGACTGCGGCGGCTTTGCATGTGTTCGACCCCTTTTGTCGGCTCCAAGGCACGAATGAGGATCAAGCCATCGCGGTCACCGCCTTTGACGAGCAGGTTGAAGAGCCAGTACATGCCGTAGTTGAAATAGACATAAGCCGCGCCGGGCGGCTTCGATTTCACAAACTCACGCGCACTGGGCCGCGAGGCGGTGTGGCAGGCCGGATCGCCTTCAACGGCGTAGGCCTCCGTCTCCACAATGATGCCGGAACAACCGTTCCAGACGAGTTCGACACCAATGAGGTCGTGCGCAACGTCGAGCACGTCACGCTCGAAGAAATCGGTGCTCAAGAATCCGCCACGCATGCTTACAACCCCGTTGGATGATCCACAAACTCCCACGGAATGCCGAACTTCGCCTTGATGTGCGCCGCAAGCGCCTTCACGCCGAAGGTCTCCGTGGCGTAGTGGCCGCCATAGATGAGGTTGATGCCGAGTTCTTCGGCCAGTGTGTAGCTCCAGTGCGGGCCTTCGCCGGTGATGAAGGTGTCGATGCCCGACTTTGAGCTACAGGCGACCTCCGAGCCTGCGCCGCCGGTCATGATGCCGATCTTTCGGCACACCGCCGTTCCTCCGGCGCAGACATGCACGCGTGAGCCGGTGGCGGTTTCGAGGCGCTTCACGAGGTCGTCACGGCTGATCTCCGTCTCGATCTTCGCACCGTTTTCCGTGCCCTTGGTCTTCATGAAGTGGTCGCAGGGTTCGAAGCCAAGTGAACGGGCCAGAACCGCATCGTTTCCGAGCGTGGGATGAAAATCCAGCGGCAGATGGCAACTGTAAACTGCCAGCCCCGCATCCAGCGCCACCTTCATTTTCTGAAACACCGGTCCTGTCCACGTTTGCAGGCCCGTCCAGAACATGCCGTGATGCACGATCAGCAAATCTGCTCCCGCAGCGACTGCCTTGCTCATCACGGGCAGGGTGGCATCGACAGCGGCGACGATCTTGGTGACCTTGCCGTTGTGATTTTCGAGCTGGAGGCCGTTGAGCGCATTCGAGTAGTCCGCGATCTCGGCAATGCGCAGTTCGGTGTCGAGGTGGGTGACGAGGTCTGAGAGATTCATGCTGGACAAAAAACAAGGTGGTTGGTTAGCATGCCGCATCATGTGCTGCTTCACTGGAAAAGTCGAGGAGGTCAAAAACACCCGCATCTTCGCGCGGCTGGGCGAGCGTGGGAATCAGGTGATCATCTACCAGATGTCCGTGAACGCGTCGCAAGATCTGGCGATGGTGCTGCCGATTCCGGTCAAAACCGGTTCTGGAGAGGATGCGGTGAAGTTTTTCGACTTCTCGAAGTATGAGAACGTCTTCGCGGATCTATGGGAGCTGTTTCCGATACCGAAAAGCCGAGGAGCGGACCCGTTTGGTGCTGCGCCAGCTGCAGCGGGGTATTCGCTCAAAGTCGTTTCCGTCGGCGCTTACGATGCGAGCTTTGTGCCGACCATTGCGGACTTCAGCCGGCTGGATGCTCGTTTTAGGCTGCCAGAGGGCGTATGGGCAAAGCTGCCAGGTTATGCGGACTTTGGCTTTGCCGTGTTCAAACTGAAGCCGGGCAACGCACAAGTGCATCCAATGGCGTTTTCGTTCCCATCGGCGCTTACTGACACGGTATTTTTTCCAACGCTGCACATTCACGACGGCCAAGTGCATGCGAAGGAGGCATTTGACCACACACTGTATCTTCAAGGTCCGGCAGCAAACCTCGCACGCGGTGGTTGGCACGAGTCGCCAGCACTTGCGGTGACGAAGGTGAAATGCGGACTCACACACGGCATGATCCGGCCGGAACTGCACGTTTACCGTCAGTCAATGAGCGGCACGTTCGACAACGGCGATGTCGTGGTGAAAGTGCGTGCCGCTTGAATCTGACACGCATGCCTGAAGTCACCCGATTCGCCCCGAGCCCCACCGGATGGCTGCATCTGGGGCATGCGTATGCGGCGTTGTTCGCGCATGAAAAAGCGGCTGGCGGACGGTTTTTGATCCGGCTGGAGGATATCGACGGCACACGGGCGAGGCCGGAGTATGAAGAGGCGATCTTTGAAGATCTGGCGTGGCTGGGATTGAACTGGGAGACGCCCGTTCGGCGGCAAAGCGATCACTGGGATGATTACCGAGCCGCTTTGGCGAAGCTGGAGGCTCTGGGCCTGCTTTATCCCTGCTTTTGCACACGGCGGGAGATTCAGGAGGAGATCGCTCGTGCTGGAAACGCGCCGCAGGGGCCGGACGGGCCGCTGTATCCAGGAACGTGTCGGAATCGCGGTTTGGGTGAGCGTGAGGAACGGATCGCAAAAGGCGAGGCGTATGCGCAGCGGCTGGATGTCGCCAAAGCCACGCGGCTTGTCTCCCAAGAGCTGGTCTGGTCGGACCGCGACCATGGCAGCTTCATCGCGAAGCCGAATGTCTTCGGTGATGTGGTGCTGGCGCGGAAAGACACACCTGCGAGCTATCATCTCGCCGTGGTGGTCGATGACGCGTTGCAAGGCATCACGCTCGTGACACGCGGCGAGGATTTGCTGGAGGCCACGCATCTGCACCGGTTGTTGCAGGAGCTGCTCGGCCTGCCGGTGCCGGAATGGCACCACCACCGGCTGATCACGGACGAAACCGGCAAACGTCTGGCGAAACGGGATGATGCAAAGTCTTTGCGGAGCCTGCGTGCGGCGGGATGGACAGCCGAGCGCGTGAAAGCGGGGCTGCTTTGATCAGAAGCCAAAGAGGGGCGGCGGGATGATCTGCACGCCACCTCCGCCGAGCGGATTGCCTTTGGTTTCCTCGATCTCGGCAACAACACCGTCTTTGAAGTTCACGGCGAGCGTGCCGACCTCGACCTTCACATAAACCACGGTCTGCACGAGCTGGCCAAAGGCATCGCGCCCGGTGGTGGTCTGCGGCACTCGTTCGTAGATGCTGAACTCGAGCTTCTCCTCCTTGCCCTGGGCGTTGATCTTCGCGCTGGTGCGGGAGGGCTTCCCGAGTGAGGCCTTGACCTCCTCGCTGGTCATGCCGAGGGCGACCTGACGGTTTCGGATGAGCTCCTCGACTTTCTGCGTGCGCTCCAAAAGTTTTTTGAGGTTCGCTGCCAGATTAGGATCGGCGGAGATAACGTCGGTCTGCCGAATCCAGCCCGCGACATCTCCATGACGCGCCCGGCCACGCACACGATAGGCCGTGTCGGACATGGCGATCAAGGTGACGAGCGTGCCTGGGGCAAAGGAACCCAGGGCACCTTGAAACTTGCTGGTGGGGTACATCGGCGCCTCAAGCTGCACTTTGAGCACGACCGGTTTTGGCGTCATGCCCTCCACAGAAAACGTGCCTGGCTCCAGGTTCAGGGACGAGCGGTTTTTGGAAAGCTGGCCGCTGACGGGCAGCAGGGGCATCAGCAGCACGGCGGCGGCAAGGAAATGGCTTTTCATGGCAAGGGCGACTTAAAGGCAGAATAGCCGACTCGGACGGCCTGCGGCAATCTTTTGTTCGATGTCGCGAAACCGACGCCCTCACCGGCCTGCTTCCTTGACGATCAGTTCGGCGATTTTTTCAGCGGAGTTTTTCACCGAGAGCTTCTGCGCGGCCTTCTTCATCTCCCCGGCCTTGCGGGGGTCGTTGAAGACGACGCGCACAGCGTCGGCGAGGGTGTCGGCGTTCAAATCACTTTCGCGCATGAGTCTGGCGGCACCGGCTTTGTCGAAGATCTCCGCGTTGCGGGTCTGATGGTCCTCGGCCGCGTAAGGATAGGGCACCAGCAGGCTCGGCACGCCGAAGTAGGCCAGCTCTGACATGGAGGATGCCCCGGATCGCGCGATGGCGAGGTCGGCCACGCGATACGCGAGGTCCATGCGATGGCAGAAGGCGGCGACGTGCTGCTTGAGCAGCGGAATCTTCGCATAGACATCTCGCACCTCCTCGTAATCGGTCGGTCCGGCGATGTGGAGCACCTGGATGCCCATTTTTTCAAACTGCTCGAGCGCTTGGCCCACGGCGCGGTTCACGCCCCGGGCACCTTGGCTGCCGCCCATGATCAAGAGCGTGCGCTTGTCCTTGTCGAGCTTGAAGAAGGCGCGGGGATCATCGCTGTTCGGCTTGCGCATGCTGCTGCGGATCGGCGTGCCGACGACACGCACGTCGCCGTGCTTGGGGAAGTGTGCCTTGCAGGCGTCCAGACCGCACAGGACGATGTCGCTGTAGCGGGCGTTGAGGCGGTTCGCCTTGCCCGGGATGGCGTTGCTTTCGTGGATGAGTGTGGTGCAGCCTTCCTTGCGGCCGGCATAGAGCGGGGCAAACGAGGTGAAGCCACCCATGCCGAGCACGACATCGACCTTCTGGTCGCGGATCAGCTTGCGGCAGGCCTTGGTGCCCTGCCACAGGCCCTTGAGGAAGCCGATCATTTTCGGCGACCACGGCTTCGGCATCGCCAGAAAGGGCATTTTCTCAAAGCGCAGCTCCTTGTGCCCGGAGGCGGCCAGGGAGTCGATTTTCTTTTCGCTGATGAGCAGGGTGACATTGTGGCCGCGCGAGGCCAAAACCTCACCCACGGCGATGCCGGGGAACAAATGCCCCCCGGTGCCGCCGCATGCGATGAGCACATGGACGGACTTCGGATTTTTCTGTTTCACTGAGATTCAAAAGGCTGAAAAATGGACTGTCCAGCGGCGCGTTCTGGGGATCACGGGGAGCTGATCCAGAGAGGACACATTTCTGGGAGGATGGGGTCAGGATGCCCGCCACGACCTTCGCGACGATGGGACTGGACCCTTCGTGACTTACGAAAGGCAGCGGCAGCTCCTTGGCGGGTAGCAAAGCAGGGGTCACGCCCATGTTCAAGGACGCTTCCATCCCCGGTAAAAATCTCAGCAGGGCACCTAAAAGCTTGCCAAACCCAGAGCCTCTGCATCCAGACCAGGGAGCGCTTCGGATCTCTTGGCCATAACCACGCAGGGAAGAAAGATGTGTCGTTTTTACACCCAGCCAGGTATCCGCTCATTTTGACAACAGCAAAGGGCAGTTGCCATGCACGGCTTCGAGCCTAGGGTCATCGCCATGAACTGGCGGAACTTTTTTCTCGTCTTGGGCATGTTCGGCACGTCTCTTCCGGCGCGTGAGTGGCGCAGCGCCGATGAATCACGCACGCTGGAGGCCGAGTTTGCCGGGTTGAAGGATGGAAAGCTGCTGCTGAAGACCAAGGATGGAAAATCGACGGTCGTGGCAGCGACAGTCTTCTCCAAAGAGGACCAGCAGTTCGCCCAGCAGGCGCAGGTGACGCTGGAGGCGGCGGTGAAGGCAAAGCCGCTCAACTTTGAGGTGACTCAAGTGCTGCCGGAGGGTTTTCTCTGCCGCTTGGTGAATGAACTGCTGGGACAGCAGGGAATCTGGGTGGCCTCGGGGACGCCGTTCCTGGTGCTGGCGAGCAGCGATGTCACAGCCGAGCGCGGCACACGAGTGATGGCGAAGACGCTGTATCACGCCGGGACACGTACGTTTCAGGCGCTGGATGGTACGAGCACGCTGATCAACGCCTACAGCCTGAAACTGGACGAGGCCGTCAACACAGCGCTCATGATTCAAACCGCGAGCGGCAGCGATCCGGCGAAGCAGGCGCCGCTGATCGTGGAACCGCTGATGGAGAAGATCATGGTGCGCGGACTGGGACTGCCGATTGGAAAAGGTCACTACATCACCGACGCGGCCTTCGCGGAGGGAAATCATCCGGTGGCGATTCATCACGAGGGAAAAGATGTGCCCGCGACGGTGGTCAAAAACGACACGAAGCGCGGCCTGGCGCTGCTGAAGTGCATCGGCGTCGAGCTGCCAGCGGGCGCGTTCATTCCGAGGGAGCCGGTGGTTTTCGGCCAGAGCATCGTGGTGGCCTCCCTCACGCTGAACTCGACTCGGCGCGGCTTTGAGCCCGTGACCATGACCACCGGCATCGTGAGCCGTTTGATCGACACCACCCTCTTCCAGCACGACGCCCCGCTGGTGCCGGACGCGGTCGGCGGCTTCGTGCTGAACGACCGCCTGGAGGTGATCGGCTTGTTCTTCTCGCCTGAGACACGCAGATTGGGAGCACGCTCCTCATCTTCGCAATCAACCGGCAGCCCTCCAACGCCGCGCGGCATCACGGAATGCCATCGCAGTGATATTCTGGACGAACTGTGCATCGAGGGCGGCAAAGACAAACGTCTGCCCGGCGTGCCGGAACTGAAACGCGGCAGCATCGGTGACGACAAGTCCGTCGCCGCCGATTTTCTGCGCAAAACCTGCGTGCTGGTGGTTTCCGCTCGTGAAGTCGCCAAGACACCGCCGCCTGCCAAGACTGCCGCAGGCACCGCCCCGCCACCCGGCACGGCCACCGGCTGGAGTCTGAGCAAGTCCGGCACGCGTCACAATGCCAAGTGCCGCTTCTTTGGCTCAGGCGCGGCGTGCCAGGCCACGGACGGGAAGGCGTGCAAGGTTTGCGGCGGGTGAGAAAATGGAATGGGTTACGAGTTAGAAGTTATGGGTTGTAAACAACTCGCGTAACTCTTCACCCATAACACTTAACCTTCTTTCTTTGGCCGAATCATGAGCACGATCCCCAACGAGGCGACGCAGACGAGAGCGAAGACACCAAAGATCATGTTCAGCGGCACGCCGCGATCCGTCATCGCGCCGAAACCCCAGTCCGCCACGCCACCGCACATCATGCTGACGAAATTCATCACGCCATAGCCCGTGGCGCGCAGTTCGGGGCGCACGATCTGGCTAAGGATCGGCATGTTGTTGCAGTCAAAGAAGCCCCAGCCGACGCCGAACAGGATCAGCGCGGCAATGGCGAGCGCGAAGGAGTTCAAGGCAGGCGCGTTGCCCACACCGAACATCGCGGGCACGATGAGCATCATGCCGATGGCGCTGACATGGATGCGACCGCGTTCGCTTTTGCGCATCCAGCGGTCCGCCAGCCAGCCGCCGAATAGAGCGGAGAGCAACGCCGCGCCCTGCCAGTAGAGCGAGGCGGACACACCGGCCTTGCCCTGGCTGATGTTGAAGGCTTTTTGCAGGATCGCGGGCATCCAGTCACGCACCACCCACGCGGCGAGCGCTGGCAGTGTGAAATACATCACGAGCAGGATGAAATTTCGGTTTGTCAGCAACTCGACGACCGCCACTCCGACGGAAGGCTTCGCGGAGACGGCACCGAAGCTATCCAGGCTGGTTTGACGCGGCACATCGCGCAGCAGAAGCAGCAAAGGGATGGCGTAAAGGATGCCAGCCAGTCCGGTGAAGTCGAACATAAAGCGCCAGCCGAGATCCGGCGCGTCCGCCACGAATCCCGCAAAGCCACCGACCATCACACCGCAGTAAATGCCCATCTGATGCACGCCCACGGCCCGTGACCGCGTGCCGCCGGTGTGATAATCCGCGATCAAGGCCAGCGCCGCCGGGATATAGAACGCCTCGCTGATGCCCATCATTGTGCGCGCCCAGTACAGCTCGTTGAAGCTGCCCACATGCCCGGTGAGCCAGGTGATGAGCGACCAGACAAACAAACTGCCGCAGATCGTGAGCTTCCGGCTAAAACGGTCCGCAACGTAGCCCCCGATGGGGCTGAAGATGGCATACACCCATTTGAACGAGGCCAGCATGTGCCCCCAGTTTTCATCGTTGTCGATGTCGGTGATGTCGCCCATCACGGAGACCTTCATGGAGGCGATCATCTGCCGGTCCAGGTAGTTCAGCAGCGCCACCGGGAACAGCAGCCCCACCACCAGCCAGGCGCGGCGCATGAAGGTGGGCGAGTCAGCATCAGAAGTCGGAGACGTGGACATCTCCCCATGAATCACAGACTCAGAACCATGAAAAGCCTGAATTCATGCCCAGGCTTGACGCAGGCATGATGGAAACAAGTTCAGGATTCTTCCAGTCGATACCCAATCCCCGGCTCGTTCACGATACGAGGGCCGCTTTCGCCAAGTTTCTTGCGGAGGTGATTGATGTGGACGCGCAGGCCTTCACTGGGGTCGCTGCTTTGACCGGCCCAGACCCGCTTCACGATCTGGTTTTGAGTCACGATGCGGCCCGCATGCTCGGCGAGCACTTTGAGCAGCGCGAACTCGGTAGGGGTGAGTTTGACCGGCACATCGCCCAACGTGGCCTCGTGATGGAGAAGATCGATCTTCAAGGCTCCGGCGATGATTTCAGGGCTCTGGCGCGTGAATCGACGGCGCTGAATGACATCCAGCCGCGCCAGCAGCTCTGCGGTGCCGAAGGGTTTGGTGACGTAGTCGTCGGCACCGAGTTCGAGGGCCTCGACTTTCACGGTTTCTTGATCGCGCACGCTCAAGATGAGCACAGGCACGTCGCTCCACTCGCGCAGGCGTTTCAAAACGTCGATGCCGCTCATGCCGGGCAGGCCCAGATCAAGCAGCACGACATCGGGGCGCTGAAACGCGGCCTCTTGCAAGCCGAGCTGGCCATCAGCGGCCTCGCATACCTCGTAGCCGCGTGATTCCAGCACCATGCGCAGCAGGCGGCGCATCTGCTGTTCGTCGTCGATGATGAGGGCTTTGCTCATGGTGTAGAACGAGTTTTCTAACTCGTTTCAATGGTTTGAGGTGATTTGGAATCGGAGGGAACGAGTTGGAAAACTCGTTCTACGCGCAGCGTGAACTCCGCGCCGCCTTCAGGATGGTTCCGCGCTTCGATGTCACCTTTCATGGCCCGCATCAAGCCGCGTGCGATGGCAAGGCCCAGCCCGGTGCCGCCTGCGGGTGAATCGGGCGCTCGATAAAATTTGTCGAACAGATGCTCTTCGCTGCCCAAAGGCAAACCAGGGCCGTGATCACGCACTCGCAGCTCCAGCGTGTCATTCGCCAAAGCAGCATGGATTTCGATCTCGGTGCCGGCCGGGGCATACAGCGTGGCATTGTGCAGCACATTGCCGAGTGCCTGTGCGAGCAGGCGACTGTCGAGCATGAGCAACGGCAGAGCATCCATGCCGGTGAGTCGCAGAGGATGTGTGGCGAGCTCTCGCTGGAGCGGCGCGGTGGCGGTGTGGAGCACGTCGCCGATCTCGCACCACTCGAGGTGGGGTCTGAGAGCCTCGGACTCGACACGGGTCATCTCCAGAAAGTTTTCCACGATGCGCTGGAGGCGGCGGTTGGCCGTCTCAATCTCCGCCGCGTAGGGATTGCCCTGCCCGAGGCCGTCCAAGGCCGTGCGGATGATGGCGATGGGCGTTTTCAGCTCGTGCGACACGCTGTCGAGCAGCGTGCGATGCAGCCGCTCGGACTCCGCGAGCAATTCCGCGCGGTGTTTGGCTTCAAGCAACTGCTCGCGCTCGGCATGATGCTGTTCCAGCGCCGCCTCCCGCTCGCGCAACCGTGTGATGAGATGCCCCATGCTCAGCGCCACCACGAAGAACATGGCGAACATGATGATGTCCTGCGGCTTCTCGATGTGCAGCGTGAACTGCGGCGGGATGAAGATGAAATTCCACACCAGCGCGCTCACCACGCCCATCGCCAGCACCGGCCCGCGATTCCACCGCGTCCCCGCGATCACGATCGTCATCAGAAACACCAGCGCCGAGAACTGATAGCCCGTGTAAGGCAGCAGCACCCAGCACGCGGAGGCCAGTACAAACAGAATCGTCAATCCCCAGCTAAACTGCCCCACCACATGCGCCGGCACTGGTTCGCTGGCTGGTTTGGGTTTGAGAGTGTCTTCAGTGCTCATGACAGGTCGGTTGGTGTGAGGCAGGCTCGTCCAAAAGACATCTGCCGCCAGTAAACAGCCAAGCGGAAGGTGTTAAGAATGTGTGAAAGGAGAAATTAGCGCTCTTCCAGCCGATACCCGATGCCGGGCTCGTTCTTGATCTCCAAGGCCGCGCCTTCAAGCTTTTTGCGCAGATGATTGGCATACACGCGCAGGTAATGAGTCTGCTCCTCGGCCTGAGGCCCCCAGACGGCGCGAAGGAGATGCTTCAGGGTGACGACTTTGCCCGCGTGCCTCACGAGCTGGGCGAGCAGCGCATACTCGGTGGGGGTGAGTTTGAGCGGCTGGCCGTTCAACGCGGCCTCATGGTGTGCTGGATCGAGAATCAACCCGCCCAGGGCGAGATTCGCGGTTTCATCGGCCCCGTGGCGGCGCTGGATGGCCGTGAGGCGGGCGAGAAGCTCGGCGGTGCTGAAGGGCTTGGTGACATAATCATCCGCACCAGCATCAAAGGCCGCAAGCTTCACCGCCTCTTGGTCTCGCACGCTTAAAATCAGGACCGGAACCTGGCTCCATTCGCGGAGGCGTTTGAGAACTTCGACACCGTCCATGTCTGGCAGGCCGAGGTCGAGTAGGATGACGTCGGGTTTGTGAAACACGGCATCCTGAAGGCCGAGCGTGCCGTTTTCAGCCTCGCGCACCGTGTAGCCCTTTGACTCCAGCGCCATGCGCAGCAGGCGGCGGATCTGAATTTCGTCGTCGATGATGAGGGCGGTCATGGCGTAGAACGAACTTCCAAGTTCGTTGGCTTGGAAGGGACCGGAGGAACGAACTCGGAAGTTCGTTCCACCTCAATCACAAACTCCGCCCCACCTTCGGGATGATTGCGTGCGGTGATGTTGCCGCCCTGGGCCTGCACAAATCCACGGGCGATGGCGAGCCCGAGTCCTGTGCCGCCCGCCGGGGAACCTTTGGCGCGATAGAATTTCTCAAACACTCGCCTTTCTTCGCCGATTGGCAGACCGGGGCCGTGATCACGGATGATGAGGCGGAGTCTTTGGCCTTGCAGGCTGGCGGTAATTTCGATGGCGGCTTCCGCAGGCGTGTAGATGGCGGCGTTGTGCAGAATGTTCGCCAAAGCCTGCGCAAGCAGGGTGTGGTCGAGCTTTACCAGCGGGAGGTGGTCGGGAATCAACACATTCACTGGATGCGTGCTCAAAACATCGCCTGCAGCCTGTCTGGCAGCAGCGACGACATCGCGCAGATCGCACCAGCCGAGATTCGGCTGCAACACTTCGGATTCGAGGCGTGTCATCTGCAACAGATTGTCCACCACGCGCTGCAATCGTTGCGTCGCGGTTTCGATTTCGTCGATGTAGGGACTTCGCAGATCATTCATGCCTTCCAATGCGGCGTGAATCACGGCGAGCGGTGTTTTGAGTTCGTGCGAGACGCTGTCGAGCAGCGTGCGGTGCAGTTTCTCGGACTGCGCGAGCACCTCGGCGTGGCTGACGGCCTGGATGAAATGCTCCTTCTCCAAAACGAGCGCGAGCTGAAGCGCGAAGGCCTCGATGGTCTGCCGTGTGGTGAAATCGAGCCGCGCCTCGCGTGGCAACTGCACACCGAGCACGCCCATGTTCGATGTGGCGGTTTGCAGCGGGAACCAGGTGGCGGCGGACTCGGGCAGCGTGTCGGTGAAGCGGCCGGCGCACTGCTTGTTCTCGTAGCTCCAGGCCACGACGCCCCATTCTTTCGGTGAAGGATGGAAACTGCTGGCCCTGTGCGCGGCTTTCGGCAGCGAGCGGTCCTGTTCGCGCACGATGAGCGCGGTGTCCGCATTGAGCAGCTCATTGATCGTGCGCAGCGCCTCGGAGAGACCTTTTTCGGGTTCAGCGGCGAGCGCCGCACTTTGGGTGACGCGCAGCAAAGCATCCGTCTGTCGTAAACGACGACGCTCGGCGATCTCACGCATGCGCAGGCGGCTGGTGAGGCTGCCCATGCTGATGGCCACGATGAAGAACATGCCGAACATGATCCAGTCCTCGGCCTTGTTGATGTAAAACGTGTACTGCGGAGGGATGAAGAAAAAGTTCCAGCAAAGGGCGCTGAGCGTGGCCATGAGCATGACCGGTCCACGACTGAAACGCAGCGCCGCCAGCACGACGGCGAGCAGGAACACGAGCGCGACGAACATGTAGCCGGTGATGGACACCAGACCCCAGCACACACTGGCGATGCTGAATACTGTCACCAGTGCCCAACTGTATTCACCGATGATGGAGTCGGGCACCATCTCTTGCAGCGGTGTGAGGTTGCGTGCCTTGTCAGTGGCGGCGAGGGGCCGCACGACGCACACGTCGATGTCGCCGCTGCCGAGGATGAGTTGATCCGCGAGCGATTTCTTCCAAAGCGAGGGCTTGTCCGGCTTGCCAACGACGATCTGCGAGACGTTGCGCTCACGGGCGACTTGCAGCAGCGCCTCGGTGATGTTCTCACCCGTCACGGAGACGACTTCGCCGCCGAGTTTGCGTGCGAGGCCGAGCGAACGGGTGAGACGGTCTTGTTCGGTGGGAGTGAGCAAGCGTGAGCCTTCCACCCACACGACGAGCCAGGGGCAATTCAGGCGCGTGGCGGCTCGGCGGGTCCAGCGGATGAGGCTTTCGGCATACGGACTCGGGCCGACGCCGACCATGAGCCGCGCGTTGGTTTTCCACGGGCTGTTCACTCGCTTTAGCCGGCGGATGTCCTCCAGATCGCGATCCACCTGCTCGGCGGTGAACCTCAGGGCGAGTTCGCGCAGGGCAGTGAGGTTGCCTTCCTTGAAGAAATTGGAGACGGCGTGCTCGGCACGCTCTCCGAGATACACTTTGCCGTCGGCCATGCGCTCCAGCAGTTTTTCGACACTGAGGTCGATGAGCTGGATCTCATGCGCGACATCAAGGATCGAGTCCGGCACCGTCTCGGTGATGGTCACGCCGCTGACCTGCCGCACAATGTCCACCTGGCTGTCGATGTGCTGGACATTGAGCGTCGTGTAAACGTCGATACCGGAGTCGATCAGTTCCAACACGTCCTGGTAGCGTTTGGCGTGGCGCGAGCCGGGCGCGTTGGTGTGCGCAAGTTCATCGACCAGCACGAGCTGCGGTCTTTGCGCGAGCACCGCGTCGATGTCGAATTCCTCCAGCGTGTAACCACGATGTTCGAGCTGCTTGCGGGGCAGAACACGCATGCCTTCGAGCAGCGCGGCCGTCTCGGAGCGTCCGTGTGTTTCGATGATGCCTGCGAGTACCTCCACGCCTTCTTTGACACGCTGCCGGGCCGTTTGAAGCATGGCGTAGGTCTTGCCAACGCCTGGGCACATGCCGAGGAAGATGAAGAGCTTGCCGGACTTGGAGGAAGCACGTTGGATGTCCGCGAGAAGGGCGTCGGCGTAGGACGAGTTTTCCAACTCGTCTTCCGTAGAACGAGTTTTCCAACTCGTTCTCTGTGATTCGTTCACCATGGCTCGTCCTCAGGGTATGGAGAGGGTGGCGGAGCTTCTCGGAGAACGGGTTGGAAAACCCGTTCTACGTCCGTTCGCTTCGCGAACCATGCCGTGAACTCACCCTCGCTAAGATGTGCCTTGGTTGGATTGTTGGCAATGTAGCGCATCACTTTCATCCAATGCTCGTCGTCGCGGATAACCCGGTTCCAACTGTCCTCCTGCCACATCTGACCTTTGCGCTGCTGCTTTTCGTTGATGACCCGCGCGGTGAAGCCTTTCCACGATTTGACCACGTCTTCGATCTGATAGTCACCCAAGGCGACAACCGCGAGATGAACGTGGTTCGGCATGATGACAAAGCCGTGCATGGAACTGCGCTGGCCCTCGAAGAACAACAATGCATTGGCCACGATTTGCCGGATTTCTGGCTGCCTGAGGATGCAGGAACCGTGACATTCATCCATGACGGCTTCCATCTTGCGCCAAGTGCGTCGCTGCCAGGCGATGTAGTCTTCTTGGAGGGATTCGGGAATGAGGTTGTGGTGTTCGAGGATGCGTTGCTCCCATTCTTCGCGTTCGCGTTTGGCTTGTTCGACGACTTCGGCAGGCAGGGAGTCGTTGAGGCGGAAGGTGATGAAGTAGGTGACTCCAGGCTGCCGCCAGTGTGGCAGATTGCGTTCGTAGTTCCAAAAGTCACCACGCCAATCGAACGGTTTGAAGTCTTCTGGGATGGTGAAGTTCATAAGTAGAACGAGTTTTCCAACTCGTTTTCTTGGGAGTTAGCGGTACGTTTAGAACGAGTTAGAAAACTCGTTTTACGTCGTCGAGAGCCAGATTCAACCTCAGCACATTCACGCCCGCATTACCGAAGATGCCGAAGTCGGGCTTGTCGGTGCTGGCGCTGATGAGTTCCTTGACCTTCTCGACGCTGAGGTTGCGGGCCTTGGCAACGCGAGCGGTCTGAAGATCGGCGTTCTTCAGGCTGATGTGCGGATCGAGGCCGCTGCCGGAAGCGGTGACGGCATCGGCGGGCACGGTGGTATCGGCGGCGAGGCCGTTCTTGGCGCGATAGGCGGCGACGCGTTCTTTGATGGCATCGTTCAGCTTTTGCGAGGTGGGGCCAAGGTTGCTGCCGCTGGAGCTGGCGGCATCATAGCCGGCACCTGCGGCGCTGGGACGCGGATGGAAGTAGTGATCGGCGGCGAAGCTCTGGCCGAGCAAAGCAGAGCCGATGACTTTGCCGTCTTTGTCGGTGATGAGGCTGCCTGCGGCCTGTTGTTTGAAGGCAGTTTGAGCGATGCCGGTGACGAGGAGCGGATAAGCACCGCAGGTGACGCCGGCGAGCACGAGCGTGCCCATGATGGCAGGGCGGAGTTCGGAGAAGAGAGCTTTCATGGTGTTAGACGAGGTGAAGGGTGGCGACGATGACATCAATGGCCTTGATGCCGATGAAGGGGACGAGGATGCCGCCGAGGCCATAGATCAGCAGGTTGCGCTGAAGCACGGCAGCGGCACCGATGGCGCGATACGGCACACCTTTGAGCGCGAGCGGGATGAGCGCGACAATGATGAGCGCGTTGAAGATGATGGCGCTCAGAATGGCGCTCTGCGGGCTAGCGAGGCCCATGACGTTCAGCGGGCTGATCGCGGGAAACGTGACCATGAGCATCGCGGGGATGATGGCGAAGTATTTGGCGATGTCGTTCGCGATGCTGAACGTGGTGAGCGAGCCGCGCGTCATGAGGAGCTGTTTGCCGATCTCGACGATCTCGATGAGCTTCGTGGGATTGCTGTCGAGATCGACCATGTTGCCGGCTTCGCGCGCGGCCTGGGTGCCGGTGTTCATGGCGACTCCGACATCGGCCTGGGCCAAGGCGGGCGCGTCATTGGTGCCGTCGCCGGTCATGGCGACGAGATGGCCCTCGGCTTGTTCGGCGCGAATGCGGCGCAGTTTGTCTTCCGGCGTCGCTTGAGCCATGAAGTCATCCACTCCGGCCTCGGCGGCGATGGCGGCGGCGGTCATGGGATTGTCGCCTGTGATCATGACGGTGCGGATGCCCATTTTGCGGAGCTGGGCGAAGCGCTCCTTGATGCCGCCTTTGACGACGTCCTTGAGTTCGACGACACCTATCACCTTGGCGCCTTCGCACACGACGAGCGGCGTGCGACCCGCGCGTGACGCGGCTTCGACGGTCTTGGCGACTTCAGCGGGATAAACACCGCCGAGGCCTTCGATGTGAGCCTTGATCGAATCAGCCGCGCCTTTGCGGATGCTGCGACCATCAAGATCAACTCCGCTCATGCGAGTCTGTGCGGTGAATGGCACGAAGGTGGCGTGCGGATGCGCGAGTTCGCGGGCGCGGATGTTGAACTTCTCTTTCGCGAGCACCACGATGCTGCGGCCTTCGGGTGTTTCATCGGCCAGCGAGGCGAGCTGCGCGGCATCGGCAAGCTGTTGCTCGGTGAAGCCAGGCGCAGGGCGGAAGTCCGATGCCATGCGGTTGCCGATGGTGATGGTGCCGGTTTTGTCGAGCAGGAGCACGTCGATGTCACCAGCGGCTTCGACAGCACGACCCGAGGTGGCCATGACGTTGCGGCGGATGAGGCGGTCGATGCCGCTGATGCCGATGGCGCTGAGCAATCCGCCGATGGTGGTCGGAATGAGGCACACAAGCAGCGCGATGAGCACGGGAATGGAGAAATCCATCCCAGCGTAGATGCCGAAGGGCTTCAGCGTGATGACGACGAGCAGGAAGATGAGCGTCATCGCGGAGAGCAGGATGGTGAGCGCGATTTCGTTCGGTGTTTTCTGGCGTTTCGCGCCTTCCACCATCGCAATCATGCGGTCGATGAAGGTGTTTCCTTTTTCCGACGTGATGCGGATGACGATGCGGTCGCTGATGACACGCGTGCCGCCGGTGACGGCGCTGCGGTCGCCGCCGCTTTCGCGGATGACGGGCGCGGATTCGCCAGTGATGGCGGCTTCATCGACACTGGCGATGCCTTCGATGACTTCGCCATCGGCGGGGATCACGTCGCCGGTTTCACAGACGACGAGATCGCCTTTTTCGAGAGCTGGAGCAGGCACACTGATCTCCACGCCATTTTTGAGACGGCGGGCCATCGTGTCTTTGCGTGCGGCGCGCAGGCTGGCTGCCTGGGCCTTGCCACGGCCTTCGGCAACGGCTTCAGCGAAGTTCGCGAACAACACGGTGAACCAGAGCCAGACCGAAAGCTGGATGATGAAGACGTGATCGGCCTTGGCGGTGAAGATGCTCACGGTGGTGAGCACCGCGCCGACGAGGGTGACGAACATGACGGGGTTCTTCACCGTCAGGCGCGGATCGAGCTTCTTGAAGGACTCGCCAATGGCCGGAACGAGAATCGAAGCATCAAAGAGAGATGTGGGTTTGTGGGACATAGGTAGAACAAGTTTTCTAACTCGTTGGTTGGGTGTGTTTGCGAAGGTCGTGGGTGAACGAGTTGGAAAACTCGTTTTACGGTTTAGAACAGTTTGCCCTGGGCCGTAAGGAAGTGCTCGACGATGGGGCCGAGGGCGAGAGCAGGAAGGAAGTTGAGAGCGCCGATGAGCAACACGGTGCCGATGAGCAGGAAGGTGAAGGTCGCGCCGTTCACGGGGAAGGTGCCCGCGCTCGGTGGCGAGGCTTGTTTGCCGGCGAGCGATCCGGCGAGCGCCATGATGGGCACGATCATGAGGAAGCGGCCGATGAGCATGGCTAAGCCGAGCGTGGTGTTATACCAGGGCGTGTTCGCGGTGAGACCGGCGAAGGCGCTGCCGTTGTTGCCGGTGGCGGAGCTGTAAGCGTAGAGCATCTCGCTGAAGCCATGAGGGCCGGCGTTGTTGAGGCCTGCGACACCCCAGTCGCTCACACAGGCCCAGGCGGTGAAGCCGAGGATGCTGAGCGTGAGCACGAGCAGCGTGAGCATCGCGAGCTTCACTTCCTTGGCCTGGATCTTCTTGCCCAGATACTCCGGCGTGCGGCCAACCATCAATCCGGCGATGAAGACGGCGAGCACGACGAAGACGAGCATGCCATACAAACCTGCGCCGACGCCGCCGATGACGACTTCGCCCAGCTCGATCATGAACAGCGGCACAAGTCCGCCGATGGCTGTGAAGGAGTCGTGCATCGAGTTCACCGCGCCACAAGAGGCGGCAGTGGTGATGGTGGCGAAAAGGGACGAATTGAAGATGCCGAAGCGCACTTCCTTGCCCTCCATGTTGCCGTCTGCGACCGCGATGCCGAGCTGCTGATGAATCGGATTGCCCGCGGCTTCAAAGTGAGCGCAAACGAGCACGCCGCCGACAAAGAGCACCATCATCGCGGCCCACACGGCCCAGCCGTGCGCCTGGTTCTTCACCATGCGGCCGAGGTAGTAGGTCAATCCGCTGCCAATCGAAAAGATCGAGAGCATCTGGATGAAGTTCGACAGCGGTGTCGGATTTTCGAAGGGATATGAAGCGTTCGCATTCATGAAGCCCCCGCCGTTCGTGCCGAGCATCTTGATGGCGACCTGCGAGGCCATGGGGCCCTGCGCGATGACTTGCTCTGTGCCTTCCAGCGTCGCTGCTTTCGTGTAGGCGTCGAAGTTTTGAATCATGCCCTGCGACACGAGGAAGATCGCGAATACGGCGCACAGCGGCAGGAGCAGGTAATAAGTGGTGCGGGTGAGATCGACCCAGAAGTTGCCCAGTGTCTTCACCGAGCTGCGGGCAATGCCACGCACGAGCGCCGCAGCAATTGCGATGCCGGTGGCGGCGGAGACGAAGTTATGAAACGTCAGCCCCACCATCTGCGAGAAGTAGGACATCGTGGCCTCGCCACCATAGCTCTGCCAGTTGGTGTTCGTGGTGAAGCTGACGGCGGTATTGAAAGCCAGATGGTGGCTCAAAGCCGGCAGACCCTGTGGATTCCACGGCAACACATCCTGCAAGCGCAGGATCGTATAGGTGAACACGACACCGACCAGACTGAAGGCCAGCATGGCGAAGGTGTATTGCTTCCAGCCCTGCTCGCGCTGTGAATCAGCGCCGAGGAGCTTGTAGGTGATCTTTTCGAACGGCTTGACGACCGGATCGAGCCAGGTGCGGCCATTGGCATCGAGCACCTGCATGAGGTAAATGCCCAGCGGCTTGGTGATGAGCGTGAGCAGCCCGAGGAAGAGGGCGAATTGAAGCCAGTCAGTGGAGTGCATGGTAGTGGATTAGAATTTTTCAGGACGCAGCATCGCCACCGTGAGGTAAACGAGCAGGGCGAGGGCGATGAGCCCGACGACGATGGTTTCCATGATGGTGGGCGGTTAGAGGGTTTCGCAGCCGTTGGCGTAAAGCCCGCTGATGACGAAGAAGGCCACGAGGAGGCCGAGGTAGATGAGGTCGTTCATGGTGTGAGGATGTTGATCCACTCCCATGATGCCTACTCCTCCGATCCTGCCGAGTTAAGGGCAGGGCTTGAGGCGTCAAAAAGGCGTAAAAACGCCGCTCAAATCTCCACCTGCTGCCCCAACTCGATCACACGGCCCACCGGAATCTGGAAATACGTCGCGGGCTGCTGCGCGAGTTTGCTGGCGAAGGAGAACAGGTGTTTGCGCCAGCGGGCCATGCCTGAAGTCACGCTGGGGATGATGATTTCTCGGCCGAGGAAGAAGGTGGCTTTTTCCGCCTCGACTTCGAGGCCGTGGTTGGCGCACTGACGGAGCAGACGCGGCACATCAGGCTTCTGCATGAAGCCGAAACGGCCGGTCACGCGCCAGAAGTTGTCGCCGAGTTTTTCGACCTCGACACGGCGGCTCGGCGGTACCCAGGGCTCGTCCTCGGTGGTGAGCGTCATGAAGATGACGCGCTGATGGATGGCCTGGTAGTGCTTCAAACTGTGCAACAGCGCGACTGGTGTGCGTCCGCTGGTGCTGGTCATGAAAATGGCGGTGCCGGGCACTTGGACGACTCTTCCACTGGCGAGGCTTTTGATGAGCAACTCCTGCGAGATGGCGCTGCGCTCCATGGAGGCACGCACGAGTTTACGACCCGTGGCCCAGGTGGTCATGACGATGAAAATGCCCGCGCCAACAGCGAGCGGGAACCAGCCACCATCAAAGAACTTTACGAGGTTGGCGCTGAGGAAGGCGATCTCGATCATGCCAAACACGAGACACAGCGGCAGCGTTTTGAGAACGCTCCACTTCCAGAGATGCCGAGCGGCAAAGTAGAAGAGGATGGTGGTGATGAGCATGGTCATCGTCACGGCCACGCCATACGCAGCGGCGAGATTTGACGAGGTGCGGAAGGCGAGCACGAGCGCGAGGCAGGCGAGCATGAGCACCCAGTTCACCATCGGGATGTAGATCTGGCCGCGAGCGTGCTCGGAAGTATGACGGATGCTCAGTCGTGGCAGGTAGCCGAGTTGCACAGCGCTGAGCGTGAGCGAATAAGTGCCGGTGATGAGCGCCTGCGAGGCGATGACTGTCGCAGCAGTGGCGAGCAGTACGAGCGGCAGCGTGGCCCATGATGGTGCCATTTGGAAAAACGGCGCGTTCGCCAGCTCGGGTTGATTCATCAAAAGAGCGCCCTGGCCTAGGTAGTTGAGCCCCAGTGCGGGAAACACGAGCGAGAACCATCCGCGACGGATCGGTCCGGCGCCGAAATGGCCCATGTCAGCATACAATGCCTCACCACCGGTCACGGCGAGGAACACACTCCCAAGGATCACGAAGCCAGCATGGCCGCCGGTGGTTAAAAAGTGCCAACCGTGCCAGGGATTGAAGGCCGCGAGGATTTCCGGCCCGCGCACGAGCTGCGACACACCGAGCACCGCGAGGCTGACAAACCACAAACCCGTGATCGGGCCAAAAAAACGCCCCACCCGCGCTGTGCCGAGAAACTGCACCGAAAACAGCACGATGAGGATCACGATGGTGATGCCCATGATGAGCCACTGCATCTGATTTTGCCAGACAACAGCCGCGGCTTCATCCGCCGGCGCTGTTCCGAGCAATCCGCCGTCTTTGAGACCCTCCACGGCACTCAGCACCGATATGGCAGGCGTGATGATGCCATCGCCAAAGAGCAACGCGGCACCGAATAGCCCCAGCAGCACGATCACCGTGCGTCGTTTCGAGCTTTCGCTCATGCCGTGCGAGGCCAGCGCCATGAGCGAGAGCACACCGCCCTCGCCCTTGTTGTCCGCCCGCAGGATGAAGACGAGGTATTTGACGCAGATGAGCAGGATGAGCGCCCAGAGCACCAGCGAGACGACACCGAGCAGATTCTCGTGCGTGGTGGCGATGTGATGCGGGCTGTGCGGGCTGAAGCACTCCTTCAGCGTGTAGATCGGGCTCGTGCCGATGTCGCCAAACACCACGCCAAGCGCCGCGATGACGAGGGTGGCGGTGGAAAGCTTGTGAAGGCCGGATTTGTCGTTGTCGTTCATGACAACGACACGGTTCATCCACCAGGGCACGCCGCCAGTGAACGGGCGACCGCAGGGAGTTAAGAAAGTGTGAAGGGCCCCGCTTTAGTCGAGGAACGAGCAGATGTACTCGCAGATGCCGGAGCTGACGCTGATGTCGAAGCCGCTGTTGGCAGCGACATCGAAGAACTGACCGCCGGTGTAGGACGTTTGAGTCTCGCTGCCATCCAGCTTCACCACGCAGTCGCCCGCGACGATCTCCATGCGCTCGGCCTTGGCGGTGCCGAAGTGGAAGTCACCTGGATAGATCAAGCCAAGCGTCTTCTTGCTGCCATCAGGAAACAGGATGCTGTGGCTGACGACTTTGCCGTCGAAATAGACGTTGGCTTTGGTGACGGCGGTGACGTTCGTGAATTCGGCGGGGATGGCGGACATAAGTCGCGAGCGATAAATGATGATTTCATGCGCGGCAAGCGCCGGGTGACTGCCTTGTTGCTCGTGTCCAGTCCTCCGACTTGCTGGGATGAAGGATATGACTACCCCATGCCACCTTGTCGGATTCACCGGCCATCGTCAGCTTGATGATCCTGGTGCCGTCCGCGTTGCACTCGCCTGAATTGTGACTTGGCAGCGAAGGTTGAGCAGACAACTCAATCACCGGCCAGTTCTGGTCCGCTGTTTCGGGGAGATGAGCCGGGGCGGGGCAGGGGCTTGGTGAGGGGCATGATCCATGGGGCGGGGGCGAGGCTGCGCTTTTCTTTGGCAAGATCCACCGTGGGGTCCACGAGCAACTGGCGCTCGCGGCCGTTGAGCGAGGCCATGACCTCGGCGCGCACCTCCACCTGGCCGTGGCCGCGCTGGCGCATCTCCTCGGCCAGACGATGGCAGAACTGCAGGATCATGTCCGGGTGGGTCAGCATCTTGTCACACTGACGGGAGTTCAGCGTGTCCTCGGGATACACGTCGATGGCCAGGCCGGTGGCCGGCTGGGTGATCATGAACATGGCGCTGGCCCGCTTGGAGCGCAGCTTCATGTGCCAGGCGAAACGATGGCCTTCCTCGGTCCAGTCGGCGTTGCCCGGATAGGCGAAATGGCGCAGCGGCATGAGGACTTGCACCGCGAGATAAACGGTCAGGAACACGAGCACCACGGTTTGCCCTCGTGACCAGACCGAGTGGACGGGCGTTTCATCCGGCGTGGCAGGCGCGGCTTTCCGCCTGAGGGCATGCCAGAGCCGACGTGGCAGATCGTGGGGGAAGAAGAGCAGTGTGGCGCAGAGCATCAGCCAGGGGAAAATGCCGATCGAAAACAACTGCGAGTTCATCAGATGAAAGCCGACGCCAGCCAGAAATGCGAGCAGCCGGGTGCGCCGCCACAGGAGCAGCGGCACGATGAGCAGATCCAGCAGCAGGCCGCCGAGGACGAAGATGTAGATCATCCATTCCTCATGGAAATAGGGGCCGAGCACGGGGAAGTCCGTGCGTTTGGCGAGCCACATGCGCATCGGCTCGCCTTGCAGCCAGTCCGGGCTGATTTTGGCGATGCCGCCGAAGAAATACGCGCAGCCGATCTGCGCGCGGAGCAGCCCGAGCGTCCAGGCCGGAACCACGCTTGACCGCAAACGCGGCCGCAGCCACGCATCCACCGAAAAGGCACGATGGGCGGGCACGATGATGAGCAAAAACGCCAGCAGCGTGACGAGGTAGAAGTGGTTCAGGTAGTTCGTCTGATCGAGCAGGAAGACATAGGCGAAGCCGAGAAAGAAGAGCGTCGTGGCGACGCGGTAACAGGCGCCAATCGTGATGCACAAGGCCAGGAAGCCCAGGGCGTAAAAGTGCAGGTACATGCCGTCCCCCTCCCAGGGCTTCACCCATTCAAAGCCATAGTAAGTGAAGTGGATGTCCGGGGTGATGTAGTAGCGCTTGATGCGGTCGTAAGCGAAGTAGCGCCAGACTTCCCACAGCATGATCGCGCCGAACGCGATGCGAAAGAAGACCAGAAACGCGATGTCCACCGGCGCGAACAGGCGGTCACGCAGGGTGCGGCGGGGCGTGGTTTCCGTGGGCTGCATGGCAGAGCTTTTTTCGTGGTGAAGCGAGATCGAGACATCGCTCGAAACACAGAACACATCGCAAGTCTGCGGTTTTATTATGGAAAACCAATTAAACTATAATTTATTTGTTGAAGCATTGAGGCTGAAATAGTTGTGGCGCTGGAACACCATAAAATTATGAAAAATCACACGCGTCTCTTGTTTTTCATCGTCTTCCTCACCTGCGCTCAAGTTTACGCGGGCTGCTCGCTGGGTGCGCCTGGAGTGCCTGCGGGAACACAAACAGCCAACTCCTGTCCCTTCAAAAAGGAGGTGACGCTGCCAGGTTGCTACAAGTTCTCATTCACCGGCTGCCAGGGAAAAGGCACCGCGCTGACGAACAGCGGCGGGGGGAACAACAACAATGACGACGATGACGACGACCATTATCACCACGATGATGATGATGATGATGATGACAACGGCGGCAGTGGCGGTGGCGGCAGCACGGCAGGTCTCCGCTGCAAAGCCACGGTGAAGGACGACAAGCCCACGCCGAAATCCCAGAGCTGCGAAGTGTCGTTCCGCGATGTGAACGAGTTCAACAAGAGCCCTCTGAAGACAACGACGATCCCCTCCGCCTGCATCTTCCGCGCGAACAAGGTGCCGATGAAGATCAAGCTCACCTGGGAATGCACGGACTATGCGTCCAAGCCCAACGGCGTCTTCAACATCCTGGCCGAGTATCAAAAAGACCCGCCGCCACCGACTGGAAACCTGAACTTCGCCGCAGGCTCATGGCTGCTCGTTGACGCCGGCACCCAGCCCGAGGGCGTGGCCGTCATCACCCGAGAATAACCTGCCAGCATTCAATCGTATGCGCTTTCATCTCTTCAGAAGCGTGCTCGCCCTGCTGGCCTGCGGCGTTCTGCACGCGCAGGATCAATCCGCCGCCAAGTGGGCGAAGGCGCGGGATGTGGTTAGCGAGACGGCCCTGCGCGAGCAGGCGAAGACCGCGAAGACGATGCAGGATCAACTGGCCTCCATGGCGAAGCCCGTGGGCGATGTGCGGCCCTCTTCCGGCAACTCGTTGTACACGAAGTCCATCATTCTCTTTGATGGCGAGATGCACACCGTGGTTCCGGTCGGGTCTGTGCTGCATCTGCCCGCGCCGTTGCGCTCGAAAGTCATCAGCGCACCTACTGGTGACTTCACCTCTGGCCGAACTTTTTGAAGCGCAACAGCGCCTGGCTGGCCGCGAAGGAAGTGCCGTTGGAGATGGCCATGGGAAATGCCAAACTGGGCCGCACGATCTTGAACACCGTGGGCAAAGACTCCCGGCTGCTGGTGTCCGTCTATAAAAGCTGTCCGATCAGCATCCTGGAAGCGCCGAAGCCCTGAACGTTTTATGAAAAGGCTCATCACATCTCTGTTGCTCGCCAGCATCATCAGCGCTGCAGGACAGGCCTCCCCGGAGGCCTGGGTGCGGCAGACCAATCTGACCAACGGCCTGATCTATGACATCCCGCTCACGGAAACCGGCGGGCCGTTTTCCGCCGCGCTGCCGGTGAGCGAGCAAGGCTCGCTGTTCGAGCTTTATGCGCGTGGCACGGCCTGGGACTCCAAGGTTTACCTCCTCGACACCAAGCTCATGCGCGCCTACGCGCCCACGGTCAGCATCGCCATCACCGCAGAGGACGCGTATGTGCGGGGTGATCCGGCCAGCGCCAACTATGTGCGCCGGACCCGCGCCGACCGGCCCTTCTCCGTGGGCATCCAGGTGGCAGGCCTCGTGGCAGACAGCGCCGTTCAGGCGGAGCGAAATGTCTATTTCACCTGCAAAGGCCGGCACTATGACCTGACGACTTTTTCCAGCCTGAATCAGGCGGAGTTTTTGATCAGTGAGTCGAACCTGCAAAATGGCACCGTGGCCCTGGCCTCGCTGTATCATCAGCTCGGCACAGCAGCGCTTAAAGACGGCTGCGGCGAGCAGACTTACACCTTCGTTCGTTATGCCGCCGATGGCGTGCCAGACACGATCCTGGCGCAGCCCAAGATCGAAATCTGGCCCGTGTCATCGGCCACGGTGGACAATCTCACCGCCGGTCAGGTTTTCATCGACCGCATCCCCTCCGTGGTGTTGACGCTGAATCATCTTTATCCAGACTCACGCACCTACGCGCAGATCTACGCGGGGCCTGCGGTGCTGGGGACGAACGGCCAGCTCATCAACGGCACCGAGCGTCGTTACGGCCAGCATTACAATCCCTCTCATGTCGAGGCACCGACCAATGTGCCGCAGAATGTGGCGATCTCCATGGATGACCTCTCCAACTACGCGGCCAACGACGGCATCTACACCCTGGAGGTCATCACCGAGACGCCCTTCTTTGGCCGTGCCCCGGAGAGGCTCATGCATGTGACGTTTGAAGTGGACCGCGTGATCTCCTCACGCGGCCAGATCAGCACCGCCGAGCCTACCAGCCCGGCCTCACCATGAACGAGCCGCGCCGCCAGCACCCAGGCTCACTCTGAGATCAAACAGGCCATCTACTGGCCTCCTTGAATCTGTGGGAAATCACCCATCCTGATGACGGGGAGTCTAAACGGTCAGGAAGACGAGCATCACAGGTTGTTCCGTGGTCTTTCAGCAGTGGCGGGCGTTGCATCCGCAGAAGCAGTTTTGGAGGCTGAAAATCAGAGCTGCATGTCCCTGCATGAAGGCAGGTTTTTGTTTCCTAAAAGACTGAGGATCAGCTTTGAAGTTATATTTATCATATTTTCTATTTTTTATGGAATAAGGTCGCGCCTGCATCCTGAACTCTCAACGAGTTGGGGACTCGGAAACAAAAATTCCAAACTGCGACACTCATGAAAACACCACTGCTCATCTCAAGCCTGCTGGCTGTTGTCCTGGCAGGTTCCTCAGCCAAAGCGGACATCCTTTTGGGCGCTCCCGGCGTGCCCGCAGGCACGCGCATCGCCACCAGGGTGCCTTTCAAGATCAATTATCAGCTCACCAACTCTTACAAATTCATCTTCTCAGGCATTGCGGCCAAGGGCGACACTTTGGGTGCTCCCGGTTCCTCGGGCACCAATGGCAATGGCGGGCAGTTTCACCTGCAGGCCACCGTTTCCAGCAGCAATAGCAGTTCTGAGCGGCTCGGGATGATCGAGTTTCGCAACATCCAGGACTACAACACCGCGCCCTTGCAGACACTGCTCCTCACACCCACGACCGTCTTCAAAGCGACCACCACTCCGATCACCATCAACATGGAATGGAAAGGCAATGGCAACGCGCACAAACCCAACGGCATCTTCAACATCCTGGGTGAGTATCAGAAAGCGCCGCCGGTTCCGACTGGCTCGCTGGTCTTTGATGTGGGGAACTGGGTTCTCGAGGGCCATCCAAACCCGGAAGGCACGGTGTCCATTGCGCGCGAATAGGAACGGCCCAAACAGAAGCTTCCCATGAAGACTGGACGAATTTTCCGATTTTCAGCACGCTGCGGCGTGTTGCTGGCGGGGATCATCGTTGACACGAGCCTGCTGCAAGCCCAGCAGGCGCGGGATGTGATCCGGGAGGAAGCCTTGCGTCAGCAGGTTGCCGCCGCGCCCACACTGAAGGCCGAGTTGAAAGCCAAGGCCGTCCCGCTCTCCAGCCCGGCTCCCGCCATTCAAAGCTCGCTCTGGAAGAGCTCCATCATCCTTTCGGATGGAGAAAAATTCACGCTCGTGCCTGTCGGCTCCATCCTGCATCTCCCTGCGGGTCTGAGGTCGCGCGTCCTGGCCAAACCCCAGGGTGACTTCACCTTTTGGCCGAGTTTTCTGCGGCGCAACGCCGCCTGGCTCTCCGCCAGGGAAGTCTCGTTACCGCTTTCACGCGGCAACGCCCAGGAATCGAAGGCCTTGCTCAAAAGCCTGGATCGAGACCCGCGCTTGATCGTCGCGACGTTCAAAGGCGGGCCGATCACCATTCTGGAGCCAGCCCCGGCACGACCCAATCCCAAACCCAAAACGCCATGAAAACGAAAACCCTCCTTTTCTGCCTCATCGCCTCTGGATTGCTCGGGCAGGACCCGGAAGCCTGGGTGCGCCAGACCGACCTGATGACGGGTCAAATCTATGACACGCCCATCACGGGCACGGGTGGCGCGTATGTGTCTCCACTGCCGGTGAACACGTCCGGGTCGCTCTACGAGTTGTTTGCGCGTGGCACGGCCTGGGACACCAACATCTACCTGCTGGATACCAAGATCATCGGCGCATATAACCCTGAGGTCACGATCACCATCACGACGGAGGACAGCCATGTGCGGGGTGATCCAGCGGGCACGAATTTCGTGAAGCGCACACGGGCGGACCGCCCCTTCTCGGTGGGCATTCAGGTGCAAGGGCTTGTCGATGGCAGCGCCAGCACGTCGGAGCGTTGTGTGTACCTGGCCGTGAATGGCAGGAACTACGATCCCACCACCTACGAATCGCTGAACCAGCCGCAGTACCTCATCGACGAATCGAATCTGGAAAATGGCAGCCACACGCTAGGCCCGTTTTATCATCAACTGACCACCCCGACGGTGAGCTCAGGCAACGGGGAGCAGTCATTCACGATTGTCCGCTATGCATCTGATCTGGTGCCAGACACCATCCTGGCGCAACCGAGGGTCGAAATCTGGCCGGTAGCCTCGGCGGAGGTCGGCACCATCACGGCGGGGCAGGTTTTCATTGATCGCATCCCCTCCGTCGTGATTTCCCTCAATCACCTTTATCCAGACTCACGCACCTATGTGCAGATCTACAAAGGAGCCCAGGTTCTGGGAACTGTGGGAACGCTCGTCAAAGGCACGGAGACGCGTTTTGGCAGCCATTACAACCCGGAGCAGACAGAACCCCCCACCAACGTGCCACAGACGCTTTCGCTCTCGATCGACGACTTGTCGAACTACGCCTCCGATGACGGGCTTTACACGCTGGAGGTGATCACCCACACGCCGTTCTTTGGTCGTGCGGCCGAGCGTTTGTATCACGTCACGTTTGAAGTGGACCGCGTCATCACCTCACGCGGACAGCTCAGCACACTGGAATTGACCAGCCCGGCCACACCATGAAACTGATCTGCCGACAGCACCCATGCTCACGCGGCAGCCTGCTGATCGAGGTGTCGGCGGCGCTTGCGTTGACCGCGACGCTGGCGCTGGTGATCATGCGCGCCTCGCTGCTGTCCATTTCAGGCAATCAATGGACCATCATGCAGACTTTGACAGACGCCTATCTCTCACGCGAAAGCGCGCTGGCCAACCGCCTGCCCTTTGCGGATCTCACCGGCGAAGCCTCGGCCTGGCCGGATCTGGCGAATGAGGAAATGCCGGTGGCTCCACAAACAGTCACCGTCGGGCGCGTCGCCGGTGGTCAGGTGGTGCAGGGAACGCTGCGGCGCTTCCGCACCTCCGAAGTCGCCTCCAACATGGAGGCTCCGCTGACGGTGTGGCGTCTGCATTCCGTCCTGAGCTACAACGTCGGCAGCCAGGAGTATGTGAAAAGCCGGTCCACCCTGCGTCTGCAATGAAACTACCGCCCCATCGCGCTCGGTTGAACCGCCACGGCTTCACGCTGATGGAGGTTTCCTCGGCCATGGGGCTGATGGTCATACTCAGCGGGGCGCTGGTGATCATGCTGCAGCAGCACCTTAGCTTCATGGGGCTGGCGCAGCGGCAGTCGTTTCTGGCGCAAGAAGCTCCGCAGATTGGCAACGTGCTGGGCCGCATTTTTCAGCAGGCGGATCACTACTTCGTCTATGCCAGCCGTGAGAGCGCCCTCGGCGGCGGCACGCCGGTGATTCAGGATGGCGGAGCCGTGCGCCTGTTTTTCAAAACCGCCGCCCAGACCACGCAGGAGCGCCTGATCGCCGCCGAGACGGGCAGCGGCGGCACCTCGCTGCGTTTCTACACGCCACAGGCGGATGGCACGGAGTCTTCCTGGCTCATCTGCCAGGGCCTGCAAGGCGCGGCTTTCAATGCCAATGAAGGCATCCTCACCGTCACGCTCACCGGCCCGAACGGCGAAGAAATCACCTATTGTGGAGGAGCCCGATGAAAAGCCGTCCAAGACAACACGCTTCAGGTTACGTCTCACTGCCCATCGTGACAGGACTGGCCATCATGTTCACGCTCAGCCTGACGATGCTCTTCAAGAGCGCGCTCATGAACCGGGATCAAGCCGCGAAGACCCAGTTGCGGGTGGACTACTATCAGCGTGAGGAAGGCCTGCTGCGCGCACTTGTCGCCACCTTTCCAGCGAAGGCCATGGACTGCATGAAGGCCAATCACGCCGACGGCAGCGCCCACTCCTGGAGCACCATCTTTGCCGAGGCGGTGACGCTCTCCTCCCTGTCCCAGCGCCTTTCACCCGAGATTCTGCAAGCCCTCAGCCTGGGCGGAAAACTCAGCGGCGATGTCGGCGATCACAGCAGCGGCGAGGTTCAGAGCTGGATCACCTCGCTCACCGGCGAGGCGGGGCAGGTCACCCCTGGCACCACCGCGTATGCCGACATCTTTGCCCTGCCTGCCTTTGCTGGAAAAGTGCCGCCGCTGCTCAATGCGAGCTCGGAGCTGCAAACAGCGGACGCCCTGCGCCCCATCGTCACGCCTTTGAAGCGCTATGCCACCCAGGTTCCGGGCCTGCTGGCAGACGTGGGCGCGCATCCGGTTTACAATTTGATCCCCTACCCGAACATCCGCTTCGGTTATGCCGCGCCTGGGGAGCCTTTTGTGGCGAAGCGGAACTGGTGGGCCTTCACCGTGAACTACGGCAGCAGCGACAGCACGGTGGCGCGTCATTATGTGCTCTCGCTCTATGAAATCCCCTCCCAGATGCCCATTGAGGCCGCCACCTTCGCCGCCATCGGCACGCATCAGGATGGCACGGCCTGGAACGCCAGCACGGTGAGCATCGAAGGCTCCGTGTATGCCGCGCGCATGAGTGTGGCGGGAGCCTATGGCGCGGCGAGGCTCGCCGGTCGCAGCGGCATCGAGATGACGGCGGATATTGACCTCGGGGGCGTCTCCGTGGGCGCGGATTTCGATGCCATGGGCGAGCGCGAGCGTCTCCAGGCCGAGCAGGGCACCGATGTGCTGCCCGTGGCTCTTTCGGCCAACTCAGGCCGTCTCACCTTCCTGCCGCTGCCCACGGGCGCGGATTATCTCCGCCGCCGTGCGCCGGGCAGCACGCTGAATGCCTTTGAGGAATACACCGCCGGCGGTCAGCGCTGCCGCATCACCGTCGAGGCCACGGCCATGGTCAGCTATGAGGATCAGACGCCGACGGCCATCCGTGTGCGGTTTCCGACCACCGCCGGCGGCACGGGCGAGGTCACGCTTCAGCGCGACAGCAACTGGCCGACCGTTTTTGAAACCGGCGGCTCCGCCATTCCTTTTCAGACGGAATTGACGAACAACAACCGCTCCTGCCTCACCTTTCATCCCTCGCTGCTGGGCGCGTGGTTGCAGTCACAGGGTGCCGCCAGCGTGGCCGTCAACAACAGCCTCTACTTCGGCGTGGACCCGGCGCTCGATCCGATCAACGTGCGCGTCGTCAGCGATCCTCCGGCCATGGAGGACATGTGCGTCATCATTCGCAAAGGCAAGGATCTGACCGCTTACTCCGCAGGCCTTTCCATCGTCACTCCGCTGCGAGTTTATGTGGGCGATGACCTGAACGCCGTGGCCGCTGCTGCTCCGCCTGCCGGATCAGGCCTGCCTGTAGGTTCGGTTTACTATCCGGCGCTGTCCATCTTCTCCGCCGAGCTGCGTGTGGGCACCACCGCCGTGAACCGGCCCATCGAGCACTATGGCCAGCTCGGCACCCTGGCCACCGCCGTCAACGGCGCCTGGCAGCCGCTCGACATGAAATCCGGCAGTGACGACGCCGTGCACAGCGACAGCATTTCCGCCGAACTCAAACCCCTGCGCAGCCCCGCCGAGCTGCCGCCCGTCCATCCCATGAACTGGCTCGTCGTCATCGAGGAAATACCCCAAAGCTGAACCCTTCCATGTCCGCCGCTCCTGCCGCCACCACCAACATCCTCGGTGACCTCGCCACCGCCTATGCCGGGCGTGAAATCTCCGACGTGCAGGTGCGCACCGGTGGGTTAATTTATTTGCACACCAATCGCGGACTCGAGATCGCTGAGTCCTTTGGCATCCAGAATGCCGAGGCCGTGAGCAAACTGGCCGAGGCGTTGTTTTTGCGCCAGTCCGTCGAGATCTGGACTGATCCCAACGCCATCGGCAACACCGACCGCATGTGGGAGATGGTGCGCAACCGCCGTGTCATCGACTTCAGTTGCGAGGAAGGCGCGCTCGGCTCCCCGGTGCGCATGCGTGTGCAGGTGCATCTGAGTGAGCATGGCATGGGCGTCACCTGCCGCTGGCTGCGGGCCAAGATCAACCAGCTCGAAACGCTCGGCATTGATCCGCTCATCTCCGACAGCCTGCGCGACCTCATGCAGCGCCGCTTTGGCCTCGGCCTCATCACCGGCCCCACCGGCTCCGGGAAATCGACCACGCTCGCCGCCATTCTCGACTGGGTGCGGCGTCATTTCCAAAAGCACATCGTCACCATCGAAGATCCCATCGAATATCGCTACGACACGATGATGGACGACCCGAATCAGCCTGGCGTCAGGTTTCCCTCGCCCTCGCTGGTCACCCAGCAGGAAGTCGGGCGGCACACGCTCTCGTATCAGAGCGGTTTGAAGGAAGTGCTGCGCAAAACGCCCAACATCATCCTCATCGGGGAAATTCGTGACCGTGAAACCATGGAGACCTGCATCGAAGCCGCGCAGACCGGCCATTTTGTGCTCTCCACGCTCCACACTCGCGGCGCGGTGAAGACCATTGACCGTATCCTCGAATTCTTCCCCAAAGACCAGCAGCCCGGCGTTCTGCATCGGCTCAGCGAGACGCTCACTTTTGTGCTGTCCCAGGGTTTGCTCACCGGTTTCAACGGCCGTGTGCTCGTCACCGAATACCTGCAAAACACCAGCGAGGCCGTCGCCGCCGGCATGCGCGCCTACGATGGCAGCGCCACCTCCCTGGCCGACGCCCTCCGTTACAAAGGCAACCTGCGCTGGGACCAAAGCCTCATCAATCTCTACCGCGGCGGTCACATCTCCGAAGACATCTTCAACGCGAACCTGCTGGGATGACGGAAGAATCCGCCGCTAAAAATGATGCGCGCAGAGGCTCGCTCTTGTTTGAGGAGCTGTGGGAATGGATGGGAAGAGGAATGATTTCTTCCGGATTCTCCGGTCAGATCATTGCCTCTCTGCTCCTCCGCCCCTCTGCGGCCAAATCGAGGGCCAAGTCATTCGCCTTGATGATTCCCGGCTACTTCTTGCCCTTCTTCTTTTTCTTCGGCTCGCCTGCGTCCTCGTAGATGGCTTTACCGCCGTTCAGAGAGGCGAGGAGACGGGCGACGTAGCCGGAGAAGCGCCCATCGGGTGATTCTCCCTTAGCGGGAAGTGCTTTGAGTTGTTCGGCGATGGGTTTGGCCTTGTCACCGAGATCGCCGATGGCATTCAAGGCGCTCATGGCGGTGAAGACGTTGTGCTGGCTCCAGTTGGCGAGATTCACGAGTTTGGTCAGCGCGGCGGGCCGGTCGTAGTCGTTGCCATGTTTGGCTAGTGCCCAGTTAGCTGCGACCTGCACATCGGTGGAGCTGTCTCGGGTGGCTGCGGTCAATTCCTTGCGAGCCGCCTCGACTCCGTCCTTGCCGCGCATGAGGATGCCCATGGCGCTCCAGTAGCGGATGGCGCTGTCACTGTCGCTGAAACCGGCCTTGAGGTCGGCAATGGCATCGGATTTCATCGACGAGGCGTTTCCAGCGGCTTTGAGGATGCGGGCGACAGGATACAGCTTGTCATCATGCGCCATGTCGTAGGGCGTGGTGCCTTCGGAGCGCTGATGCATCTCGCCTTCGGGCAGCAGGCCGACATCGCGGATCTTGAGCGCGAGGCTTTCCTGCGCGGCGCGCATCTTGGCAAGGGTTTCGGCGTGTTCGGGCTTGGCGGCGAGGTTGTGGACCTCGTCGGGGTCGCTTTGCAGGTCGTAGAGTTCCTCGGCGTCTTTCGGCTCCTTCCAGAAGATGGATTGCTCGGGCGTGGCCTTGCCGTCGTCGAAAGCCTTGCGCCACACGCGCGTGGTGGGTGTCTCAAACTGATAACTGACGTGCTGCGCCTGCGAGAGATGCGGCATGTAGTTGCGCAGATAGACGAAGCGGCCGTCCGTCACGCTGCGCACGGTGTCGATGCGCTCGTCCATGCGACCGCGGAAGCCATAAACGAAAGGCTGCGGCTCGGTTTGGAATTTCCCGGCGAAGGCGTGGCCCTGCATCCATTCCGGCGGCTGCACGCCGATGATGCTGAGCAGCGTGGGCGCGAGATCGACAAAGCTGACGAGGCGGTCGGACTTCACGCCAGCGCCGTATTCTTTCGGCGCGAGGTGTTTCCAGTTTGGCGGGAAATAAACGACCATCGGCACTTGGAGGCCGGAATTACAGGGCCAGCGCTTGTTGCGTGGCATGCCGCTGCCGTGGTCGGCATAATAAAAGACGATCGTGTCAGCGGCGAGGCCGGCTTCTTCGAGTTCTTTGAGGCGTTTGCCAGCAGAGGCGTCCGCCAGCGTCACTTGATCATAATACTGCGCCCAATCCTGCCGCACTTCCGGAGTGTCGGGATGATACGCGGGCACGCGGACCTTCGCAGGATCATGAATCGCCACATGCGGGCGTTTGCGGAGCTGACTTTCGTGGCTGCACGTTTCATTGAAGATGGCGAAGAAGGGCTGGCCGTCCTTGCGGTTCTTCCAATGGGCGTTGCCGGACGACAGATCCCACACGCCTTCGGGCTTGGCGAGGTTGTAGTCTTCCTTGCTGTTGTTCGTGCAGTAGTAACCGGCCTCGCGCAGGAACTGCGGATACATCTTCGTGCCCTTCGGCATCTGCGTCATGCTGCGCATGTGCTCGCCACCGGTCGAAGGTGGATACATTCCCGCGATGATGGTGGTGCGTGCAGCGGCGCACACCGGGCCGTTTGACCACGCGTGCTTGAACAGCATCCCCTTCGCCGCCAGCGCATCAACGTTCGGTGTGGTGGCATACATGTCGCCGTAGCAGCCCATGTGCGGTCCATGATCCTCGCTGGTGAGCCAGAGGATGTTCGGCTTCTCAGCTGAAAATGACGAATGCAGAATGCAGAGTGACGAAAGGACGATGCTCAGGAGCTTCATGGGGCGTCTGGAACGAGGGCGGACGCGCCAATCCTTCAATCAAGAACGCTCGCTACTTCACCGTGATCCAAAGCGGCGAAGACCAGGCCATGTTGCCGTCGGTCTGCTCAATGCGGAGATAGTAGCGGTTTTCGCCCTTCAGCGGTGCGCTGTCGGTCCAGTTTTGGCTCACGGATTTCGCATTCGGCTCGATGACGTGATGATCCTGCTCGTTTCGTACGATGGTGATGCGTTTCACCGGCGCGGTGCCTTCGATGCGGAAGGTGAGCATAGGTTTGTCCGTCGTTTCAATGACCTCGCCCATGAGATGATCGCCGCTGCTGAGCTCGACGAAGATCTTGTCCGTGGCGGCGCAGGTGCGGCGGGCTTTGAAACCCTGAATGATGCCCTCGCGAGTGAAGTCTTCGACATACACGCCGCCAAACGAGGTGTGAGTGGCGATGTGGTCGCTCGAGGCGAAGACACTGAGCTTGTGGCCGGTTTCGAGCGCCTTTTGATACACGCCGTTGTTGTAGCCGGGCTGTTTCGGGAATCCGGCGTCAAAGTCAGTGATGACACCGGGCGGCTTGGGATGCTCGTCACCGGCGAGTTTGTGCGGCGTGTAGTTTTCCGTTTTGCGCAGGCCGACGGTGGGCTGCGGCGCACCGAGGCCTTCGTAGCTCACACGCGCGCCCTGGAAGATCTCGACGGTGTTTTCATAGGTGTTGTCGATGCCTTGCGCATACTTCGTCCAGTCCGTGCCCATGCCCGTGGCACCAGTGTGGCTGATGATGGCGACGGATTGATCGTAGCGCTTCAAAACATCCCACAGCTCGGTCGGTAGAATCTCTCCAATGCCAGGCGCGATCGGCAATGACTCCTGCCACTGCGACTGGCGGAAATTTTGCCGCTGGATGTACACAATCGGCCCTCCGCGCTTCGCGAAGACGATGTTGCGGTGTCCCCAGGGGAAACGCTGCTCGCGCTCGTAAGCGTAGAGCGAGGCAAAGCTTCCTGGCGCGTGAAACGCGTCCACCTGCCGCTGCGTGTGCCACCATTCGTAGGGAGAGTAAATCTTGCCGATGTCCGTGTGGTCGGAGGTGCCGAGGAAATCGAGACCGGCGAGATCGTAGGCGTAGCGGTAGTGCTCCACGACGCAGCCATCGAAGCCGGTGCGGCAGTTCGAGATGTCGGTGTGGCGATGCAGATCGCCCCACACGAGGCGATACGTTTTTCCGCCGATCTTCCAGGTGTGATGCTCGGTGAGCGGGCGCGGCGGTGTGGGTTCGTTGAGATATGCCTCTGGTTCCGCAGCGCGTGCGATGGCGGCCGCCGGCTCCTCGGGCATGAGCGGCCATTCGGCGTCGTGTTGGATCAAGGCCGAGTGAATCTCCGCGATACCACTGGCCTTGGTGGTGCGCTTGTCAGTGGCCCAGGTGATCCAGACGCCGCCCTTCGGGCCGACATGCAGTTCTTGATGGCGATCCTGCCCCATCGTGCTGTCTGGCAGCGCGGCAGGCTCGGCCCAGCGCTTTGTTTTCGGATCGTAACGCGTGACAGCGGCACGCCAGAAGGCATTCGCGAAGTAGCGATAGCTCAACCACACCTGACCATCCTCACGCACGGCCACGGAAGGCACGTTCACGGCGAAACCGGGGCTCGGATCAGGCGCGGGCGTGGGGCGGCCGTTGTGTGGCACGGGCACCTCGGTGAACTGACCGCTGGCGATGTCGTAGCGTCCCAGCAGCAGGCGCTTTTGCGCGTTGAGTCCAATGTCATTTTCATGTCCGCGTGAATCCAGCCCCCACTGCTGCCTTCCACGCTCGGCGGCGATCCACAGGCCGCCGTGGCCATCCGCCGCGATGCTGGCGCGTGCTTCGTAATCGGGCGTTTGCACCAGCACTTTGTCGTCCACACGGCCGTCGAGCTTCACATGCGCGAGACGCAGGTTGAACTCGCTCCCGGCGGACGAATCATAGACAATCCACGCGCCTTCGGTGTCGCTGAAGGCGAGCCGCGGCTCCCAGTTGCCACTTTCTTGGTTCGTGGAGACACGAATGGCCTCTGACCACGCTTTTTTCTCCGCGCTCCAGTGCCGCGCCCAGATTTGCGAGGCTCCAGGCCGCACCTCCTGCCACGTCACCCACACACGACTTGCGGCATCGGTGCCCGCGTCCACAAACGTGCTGCCCGCGTCGGCTGCGGTGGCGAGTTCGACCTCATCCTCCGCCTTGCCATCCGCAAAACGTCGCGCGCGCAACGTCATGACATCCTTGTCATTCACCTGCCCCCAAAAGCACCAAACGCCCGCGCCATCGACCGCGATGGCCGGTTGATGGATCACGCCGGGCTTCGACAGCACCGCCACGGCCTTCCAAGCACCCGCTTCACGCGTGGCGAGATGCAGCGTGTCCGCCTTGCCATCATGCTCGATGTAAGTCGCCCACAGGCTCAGGTTCTTCGCGATGACGAAATCTGGGAAGTCACGATGCAGCGCGGCATCGCTGGAGATCAGATGCGGGGAGAGCGGCACTTGGAACTGCGGCTGACGCGCAGCAGCGGCCTTGGCTTTGCCCTTCGCCTTCGGCACAGCCTCTTGAGCGCTGAGGCTGACGAACGATGAGAGCAGCAGGGTGGCAAGGACGAGGCGCATGGTTGGAAAAGTAGATTCGATTGGCCATCGAGTTGGTTGGGGACGTTCGGCTTCGGTTGCCAACTGGCTTGTTGAAAAGATAAATGGGTAAAAACCACCCTAACGGTGCAGGGCGTAGGTCAGCACTCGCAGGACGGTTTGCTGGCGCTGGTAAATTTCGCGACGGGCGCTCAACGCCGCTCCGCACAGTCGCTTCATCCCGCTGAAGAAGCTCTCGATATGCCAGCGTCTCCCATACCCTTGCTTTTTGAGCCTTCGTTTGGTCATTTGTGATCGATACTTCCCGCCAGCCTTGCCGTCCGCCCGGTGGATCACCGGCTTGATCACGCTATGCACTCCCCATTGCTCTCGGCAGTGCTCATGCACCCATTCCCCGTCGTATCCGGCGTCGGCAAACAGCTTCAACGGCGCCTGCGCGCCGCTGTCGGCCGCCAGGCCAAAGCTCTTGTCCAACAACTCTCGCGCCTGGCACTTGTCGCAGTTCGGCCCCCAGTCCAGCACCAGTCCCAGCGGTAACAGGCTGCCGCACACGATCATCAGCGAGAGCTTCATATACCGGCTCTTCTGCCGCCCAGCACGGCTGACATAGTGGGCGCTGGCGCTGTGCGGCTCCAGCCCGGTGGAGTCCACGGCGAGTTCCGTGGCCTGTTGCACGCCACCTTTCTTCGCCGCAGCTTTCAACGCCGCCTGCCCGATGTGAGCGATCATGGACTCGCACACTGCCTGCACGTCCTTGCGCGCGCTGAACTTCTGCAACGCCGTGTAGTGCGGCAGCTTGTGCTGCAAGCCCAGCACGCGGCGCAGCCCGGCATGGCCTTCGAGCCAGTCGATGACTCCTCGATAGGTCGTCTTGAGATAAGTCTTAAGGATCAGGCAACTCATCAACTGCCGCTGTGTGAAGTCATGGCGGCTTTTGATCGAACCGTAATCGGCCAGATGCCTTGCTCCGAGCTTCATGGAGAGTTGCGCGACTTGTTCAATCCGTGACTTCATCCCGGCTGACTTATCACTGTTGCCAAAGTCAGGAAAATGGTTTCTACAAGACAGTTGCCAACCGAAGCTGCAAAAATCAGCCGAGCACGTTCTCGCCTCGGTTCTCCGCCTGCTGGATCGTCACCGGCCAGCCGGGGAACTGGTTCGAGGCCTTGTCGTCTGTGGCGTCAATGAGGAAGCGGAAGGACTCGATGAAGTAGGTCTTCTTCTCCGTGTCGAAGGTGATGAAGCCAAAGCCGCTGCCTTTCTCGTGCGCCTTGTCATAGCGGTTGGGTGCTTGACCGACCACGGGATTGCCGACGGCATAGACGTAGGCCTTGTTGCCGAGACCTTCGATGAACTCGCCCGTGTCCGGCAGGCCGTGCTTCGGGCGGTTCGCATGAGGCATTTTCAGCTCATCAGGCCGCCACCAGCGTGGATAACCGGCGGAAATGGCCGGTGTGCAGAAGGACCAGTTCGCGTCGCGCTGCTTCTCCACGCCGTATTGCACCAGCGTGGTGAGATGCTGGTCGCCATTGATGTGCAGGGCCATGGCGGGGCGCATCAGCTCAATGGCGCGGTTGCGTGGCGTCTGCGGCCAGCCGCCAGAGTCGAGATCGGCTTTGAGATAACCATCGGGGCCACCGTGATGCGTGGCCACGTTGGCAAAGACGGTCTGGCTGAGCACGGCCTTGAGCTTGTGCCCGCGCCAGTCTTGTGCCCACTGCTGCAAAAATGCCTCCTGGCGCTCGCCGAGCAGGATGAGGCCGGGTTTGTCGAGTGTGGCGGTGTCGAAGCTCGCATCCGGCACATGATCGGCACGACCACCGCCGCCGGTATCGACATGCTCAGGGCCGCTTTTCCACTGACGGTCGGCGATGATGGCAAAGCTGACGCCGCCATAGACCATGTCGCCATAATAAACGCTGATGTCCTGGAGCACAGGCTTGGGATCAAACGCATCGGGATGATGCGCGACGTTGGTTTTGTGGACCACGTTCACCATCCGCGCCGGTTCGAGGTAACCGCCCTTCGAGGAAGCGCCCGAGTCGCCCACGTCCATCTTTTTGCCGCCTTCGCCCCAGATGTTGCCCTGGAAGACGTCATGATCGTCAGGCAGGCAAAGGGTGGGCGCGTTGCGCATGACCTCGCGGAAGGCCCAGCCGTGCTGATAAAACTTGCGGAGATAATTCAGGATCGCAGGCTGTGCCGGTTCGCGGATGATGCCGAAGCCGCCGTGGTTCTCGTAAATCTGGTCGCCGGAGAAAAAGACGAGGTCGGGGTCGAGCTTGCGCACGTTCTCGGCCACCGGCGCGTAGGGGAAGCCATAATCATTCTGGCAGGTCAGTGCGGCCATGCGCAGCGGACGGCCTGCGGGATTGGCCTTGATGGTGCCCGTCCATTCGTTGGGCGTCTCGCTGCCGTTCTTGTGCTTCTCGCGATACACGAGCTTGTAGGGTGCGGCTTTTTTCTCATCCCAGTTCGGAACGCGAAACGTCGCCACCCACGCGTCGGGATCGAGCTTCGCGGAGCCGAGAGATTTCCACGCGCCGTCTTTTTCGATGTGCAGCTCGACCTCGTGATTGTCCTGCACGCCGAGCGGCCCGGTGAGGGCGCTGATCTTCATCACGAAGCCGTCTTTCGTGCGTGAATCGCTCAATGAATACATGGACCACAGAATCGGGCCAAACTTCTGCTGCGGTGAGATGGTGAAAGCCGCGCCTTCCAGTGTCCAGTTTTGAAACCGATACCTTCCACCGCCTGCCGCCGCCCCTTTGCCCTTGCCTTTCTTCGCGGCACCGGCTGCTCCGGCAGCGAAGTTGTTCGCGAGCGAGACGTTGCCGAGGATTTGATCTGCAGCGACCTCATGCGTCAGGGATGCAAGCTCGGCACCTGACGCGGTATCCGCTGCGATGAGCGTTAACACGCATTTCTCGCCCTGAGGCGATCCTTTGAGCGTCAGCCGCACCTGTTTCAACGTCGCGCCATCTTTGAGCGCGACCGTCTTTGGCCCAAGCACGAGCTGATCGCCCTGCCAGCCGGCATTGAGGCCGCGCTGCACGAAGCAGTTGCTGCGGTGCTCGTTGATCTCGCTGCGCACCCCGATGCGGAAGCCCGCGCCGCCGTCGTTTTTGAGCACTTCGAGCCGTGTCGGCGTCACGGCCATCGTGAACGCGCCGTTTTGCGTGATCTGATGCGTCAGCGAATGCAGGCTGCGGCCGGGCCCGGCGTTCAAGCACTCCGCGCCGCCCTCGCTCACACGCCAGTCCTCCATCGGATTCGCCCAAAACTCACCGCCGAGCCACACCCGATCATGCGTCTGCGCCCAGGCATCAGCAACAGGCTTCGAGCCGGGCGCTTGCGCTCCGGCATGCTCGCGGCCCGCGATACCTGCGAGCGTTCCTGCGGTGATGAGTTTGAGACTGTGGCGGCGGGTGAGCTTGGTGATCATGCGCCTTGGGAACGCCGGACAAGCGGATGATTTTCAGCCGATGTGCATTCGATCTGTCATCGAACCGATTGGGAAGCGCGGCTTCGGTTGCCAACCCAAGCTACTTCGGCGCGGTCCAGAACGTGGCTTCGATGGCGCGGTCGGAGGCTTGGGGGCCGTTGAAGTAGTAGATCGTGAGCACGCGGCCATCGCGACGCACAATCGTGCGTGGGTAACCGAGATCGCCGTCGAAGCCGTCATCACGAAGAATGATCTCGGGAGTCCATGTCTTGCCTTCATCGGCGCTGATTCGTGCGCGGATGCCGAAGGGTTTTTTGCGATGGCCGTAGGTCACGCACAGGCGGCCATCAGGCAGCAACACGGTGGCGGGTGGATTGCCGCCGATATTGCCGGTGACATCGCTAACCTTGGACCACGTCTTGCCCACATCGTCGCTGCGCCAGAGTTCGATGGTGTAGCCGGGTTTGCCTTTGCGCAGCGTGGTGAGCAGCGCTCCACCTGCCGTGCGCACGCTGCTGGGCATGATGGCAAAGCCGCCTTTCGGTGGCTCCTCGCCGATGTAGCCCTGCAACTTCCACGTCAGTCCGCCATCGGTGGTGCGGACGCAGAAGACGCGGCCTTCTTTGTTGTCCGACTGCTTGCCACAACTGCCAAACATGAGGCATTCACGCGGCCCGAGCGGGATCAGATCTGTGCGCGTGGAGATGCCGACAACGCCCTCGGCATCGAACTTGAACGGCCCCTGCCACGTCTTGCAGCGATCATGCGTCGTGTAGAACCACGACGGCCCGACGTGCAGGCTTTTGAAGCGAAACATCATCGCAAAATCAGGTGCGGTGAAGTCGAGTGGCTCCTTCAATGACACGGCCTCGGGTTCGTTCTTTCGGTCCGAGTAAGGCTGGTCCGCCTCGACCTTCCACGTCGTGCCACCATCGAGACTGCGGGCCTGCACGCGATGGCTCGGCTTCGTGCGGTCGATGCGGTGATCGGTGGTCGTCTCCTTGTAGTAAGTGGCCGTGAAGCCCACGACGAGTTCATCGCCCCACTGCCACAGCCCCTGATTCGCCGGCCAGCCGCCGTATCGACCGGGTTCCTTGTAAACGATCACGTTCTCATGCGTCGCAGGCTGGGTGTCGGCCTGTGCTAAGGTTGGCGAGGCGGTGGTAAGAAACAGAAGAGCGAGGAGGGGTTTCATGGTAAATTGTAGAAGCAGGCTCCGAAGTTGAAGGCGCTAGGTGAGCATCTCTCACATAGCTGTTATCCACTTGGCGCCCAATTGCCAATCGAAGCTGCGGTTCAACGCTTCGGCATTTCATTCGATGCTTCACCACGCAGCAGCTTGCCGAGCATGCCGGTGAGCCAGAGATAATGATCGTTCGGCAGATCAGGCTCGGTGAGGAACGGACTCGCACCGACGGGCGGATGGTTTTCGGTTTTGAAAATGGCCGTGCCTTCGTCCAGTTCATCAAACATGGCGACGTAGAGCATTTGGGAGCCAGCTTTTTTCGCGGCAGCCGCCTGTGACCAGAGGAAGCGGCCGCCAAGACGTGGAATGGCATCGAACTTTGCCTCCTGGCCGCGTGACTTGGAGAGGTTCTGCCAGCTAAAGCCGGGGAAGGTCACGGGCAGGTAGTCGAGCTTGCGCTCCGCACACCACGCAACATCCGGCTTCAATGTTTTCTCGATCCGATTGGCCGCATCCTCCGGCGTGCCGAGTCTTCCCACAGCCCACGGGCTGACGATGTCGGCGCGGGCGATGAGTTCATGCAGTTTAGGATCTTTGATGCAATCACGATCGAGCGTGCGCCAGTAGTAGGGCACGCCGAGCATGATGGCGCAGCCGCCGAACTCGGGATCAGCGCGCAGGAAGGTGATCAGGCGTGACCATTCATCGAGCATCGGCGCACGGTCGTTGAAGCCGAGGCCCCAGAGGGCGATGAGCGGTTTGCCGTGGTGTTTGAAATAAGCGGAGCCGTTGCGGTCAAGACGCTTCTCGGCGATGAGGTGCTTCCAATCGTCGATCACGAGCTGAATGCCGTCTTCTTTGATGCCGCTGAGGTCATACATGAGCGTCCAGCCGCGTCCGTTGGCTTTGGCGGCGGTTTGGCAGTGCGTAAGAACCTGATCCATCGGCTCACGAAAGCGTTTGTCGCGGGTGGTGCTGGCAAAGCGTTGGAGAAATGCACCGTCGATGCCGTAATCGCGCATCCATTTGAAATGAAGCTGCACGACGGACTCGCGCACGGAGCTGAAGACCTCGGCGGTGCGACCGTCGTCGTGCTTGAAGGGCGTGACGAAGCGGTCCTGCGGAGGTATTTCACTCACATCCGGCCACATCTCGATGTGCGCGTGTCCCGGCTCGAATTTTCCGCCAGCGGCGTAGTGATGCCAGCCGTTGTTGCTGCCATCGCCTTCGCAGCGGAACCAGCCCTGATAGCCGCAGACGACTTTGCCGATAAGCGTGCTGGTATCGACGACCTGGGCGTGAACGCAGCAGGTGAACAGGCAGAGCAATGCGAGGAATTTGACCATGCGGATGTTTTCATTGACGGACAGGAGGCGTCAAGGTGTGATGCCGCCCGTATGAAACGACGCGCTTTTGTGGGTTCGCTGGCCGCATGGCCGGTCTTTGCGGCCACGCCGGAGAAAAACGAGGAGGCGGCGATTCGCGGCATCGCGGAGGGATTCCTTCGCGAGCATGGCATCCAGGGCGTGAGCATCGCCTATGGCCGGGATGGAAAGATCGAATTCGAGCAGGGCTATGGCTTTGCGGATTCAGAAGGCAAGGAAGCCGTCACGCCGGAGCAGCGTTTCCGCATCGCCAGCATCTCAAAGCCGATCACGGCCACGGCGGTGATGATGTGCGTCGAAAACGGGCTGCTCAAACTCGACAGCAAGGTTTTCGGCCAGCAGGGCATTCTCGGCGGCAATCACAGCGGGGATGTGACCGCCATCACGATTGATCACCTGCTCACGCACACGAGCGGCGGGTGGGCGAACGACAAGAACGACCCGATGTTCAAGAACGCGGCGATGAAGCACGACGAACTCATCGCATGGACGCTCGCGAATCAAAAACTGACGCACAAGCCGGGCGAGCACTACGCGTATTCCAACTTCGGCTACTGCGTGCTGGGCCGTGTGCTCGAAAAGGTGACCAAGATGCCTTATGAGGCGCTGATCACGCAGCAAGTGCTGTCGAAATGCGGCATCACGAGCATGAAGATCGCCGGAAACACGCTAGCGGAGCGCCAATCGAAGGAAGTGATGTATCTCACGGAGAAACCCGGTGCAGCTTATGGCATGAACGTGACGCGCATGGATTCACACGGCGGCTGGATCGCCACAGCGGGCGATCTGGTGCGCTTTGCATCTCAACTGCCGAAGCTGCTGAATGAGGAAGCGATCCGCACGATGACGACGGCTGGCGTGGGTGAAGGCTACGCACGCGGCTGGAACGTGAACAAGGTGCCCAACTGGTGGCACGGCGGCTCATTACCCGGCACGTGCACGATCATGGTGCATACGGCGAAGGGCATGTGCTGGACCGGTTTGCTCAATGGCCGCAAGGAGGGCATTGGTCTCGCGCTGGACAAGCTGATGTGGCAGATGGGCCGCGTGGTGACGACGTGGCGGTTGTAAGGAGTCTGCGTGCTACTTTCGCTTCACCACGAGCAGCCAGTCCGTGGTATGCGATGAATCAACCGCCACCACCAAAACACCGCCGCTGAAGGCAACTACTGACAGCGGCTTTCCATCGGCCGGATCAAAGGCCAAATACTCGGTCATGCTGTCCACGATTTTCTTGGTGGGCAGGATCGGACTGCCATTGGGCGAGTAGATGAGGGTGACTTTATCATTTTCGCTCGATGCGGCGGCGATGTGATCGACGGGTTGGTCTTTCTGCTGGATGAAGGCGTCCTTGTCCGGTCTGAGCTTCGCAAACTCGAAGCGCTCCATTAATTTCCTCATCACGCCCATCTGCGTGGCACCGGGCAGGTCCAGCGCCTTCTCCCACGGCGTGCGAGCGTCGGTCTGCTGCTTGCGTTTGTTGAGGTCGTGAAACTGCCAGATGCTGTGCGTGCCATAGACGTGGCCGCAGGCGCCGCTGAGGACGCTCCACCAAGCGGCGCGGCGTACGTCGTAGTCGTCGAACCACTCGGTGGGCTTCTTGTCCTTCATCAGGCTGCGCACGGGATGGTCCTCGTAGCAGGGTTCGCCGTCGAGCGTGGGTTTGAGGGCGGGAAGGGCCAGGTTTTTGGCATTCATGTCGTAGTTGGCGGTGGCGCGTTTGTTGTGGCCGCTTTGGAACATGTGGAAGTCGAGCCATGGCTCGTCGGGCCAGTAGTCGGAGGAGTTCGCACCGCCTTTCGGGTGGTAGGTGATGAGATGCCTGCCGCCGTCGCCTTTCTTCAAACCGGCGGCCATGGCGCGGATGATGGCGCGATGCGTGTCGTTTTCGACGGGGCGGTCGCCACCAAGCACCCAGATGATGGGCTTGTCCTTGTAGCGCCTCGCCAGCCACTCGCAGTAAACGGCAGCGTTTTCGGGCGTGAAGATTTCCGGGCCTTTGCCCCATTTCTTGTTCCACTTGTCGCCCCAAGTCGGCAGCATGGCGGTGTGGAGGCCGAGGGAGGCGGCTTTGTCCACCATCCAATCGACGTGCTGGAAGTAGGCGTCGCGCGGCTTGGTGGGATCGTTGTTTTCGAGCGGCAGTTCGCCATAGCCGTTCGGCTGGTCGAACTCATATTCGGCCAGAGCGACGGCGAGGATCGTGTTGAACCCCTTGTCGGCCCGGTTCTTCAAATACAGCTCTGCTTCCTCACGCGTGAGCCGGTGAAACAGCTCCCAGGCGGTGTCACCGAGCAGGAAGAACGGCTTTCCATCGGTCGTGACGATGTGGCGGTGATCGTCGGCGATCTTGAGATCTGGCAAAGCGGCGTTGGCAGCCAGAGTGAACGCGAAAAAGAGAATGGCGAGTCGCATGGGGCAATGATGCCCGAAGTAGGCGGTGATTTGCCAGTTTTCGTTTTCCAAATCGTATTCTGCATCCACTTCTCACTCCCCACCATGACTCCCCAGCAAAAAGCAGAATCCCTCGGCATCACCTTCGCGAAACAAGCCCCCGGCTACCTGAACCTCTGCATCCGCAGCGGCAGCCAGCTCATCACTTCCGGCCACGTCAGCGACCTCAAGGGCAAGCTGGGCGCGGGCGTCTCAACCGAGGACGGTTACAAGGCGGCGAAGAACTGCGCGGAGAAGGTGCTGCGCTCGGTGTGGGACACACACGGCACGCTGGATGGCCTGAAAGTCATCAAAGTGCTCGGCTGTGTGAACTCGACGCTGGAATACAGCGACCAGCATTTGGTGATCAACGGCTGCTCCGACCTGCTGCATGAGATTTTCGGCAAAGAAGGCGACGGCTACCACGCGCGCAGCGCGCTGGGCTTTGCGCAGCTTCCCACGGGAGCCGCCGTCGAGGTCGAGGCGATCTTTGAGATCAAGGCTTAAGCGCCTGCAAAAAGCTCGCTGAGCTTCACGCGAAATTCTGGCAACACCGTGCTGGTCGCGACATCGGTCATGATGTCGTGGCTGGCATAGCCGGAGGACGATGGCTGCGTGAAGATTTCGATACTGCGGCTCTCAGGCAGCACCAACCAGTATTCTTTGACGCCGACTTCGGCATACACCGCTGCTTTCGAGCGGTCGGTGTCCTCGGTGGAAATAGACACCTCAATGATCAGTTCAGCGGTGCGGGGATGCTGGTTAGTGAAGTCGGCCTCCTGGCCGCGAATCAGGGCGAGATCAGGCTCTGGTTCTGAATCGACGCAGGTGATGGGGTCTTCTTTTTGCAGCAGAAAGTCGGCGGGGAGCCGCAAGCGGAGCCATTGCTCCAGAAGCCGCACGAGGCGGACGTGTAGGCGTGATTTTGGCATCTTTTCAAAAATCACGCCCCGGATCAGTTCTGAGCGCTCCGGGATCATTCCACGCGCGCCGAGTTCATGATAAGCGGCCACGCTCAGAGGCAGAACGCGTTCACGGGCTTGGGGAGAATCCAGGACGGCAGACATGGGGAACGAGGAAATGATGTCATCAAGAGCGGGTTTTGTCGATGGAATCCTCCGCGTTGTCTTTTGAGCGGCAGAAGCTATCCTCCGCGTCCGCAATGCCCCGCGTCCATATCAAAACCTACGGCTGCCAGATGAACGAGCGCGACACCGAGCAGGTGTCGCAAATGTTCGTTGAGCGTGGTTATACCATGACGGGGACGGACCTGGATGCGGATGTGGTGCTGATCAACACCTGCTCGGTGCGCGACCAGGCGGAGCAGAAGGCGCTGGGGAAGATGGGCATGGTGCGGCGGCGCAAGGTGCCGCTGGTGACCGGCTTCATGGGCTGCATGGCGCAGAGCCGTGGCAGTGAGCTGGTGAAGAAGGCCAGCGTGGACCTCGTCGTCGGCACGCAGAAGTATCATCGCGTGGTGGACTATGTGGATGAGATCATCCGCGCCAAAGAAGCGCGGCAGATGGACGAGGAGCGCTTCTCCATCGTCGATGTGGATGAGGAAGAGGCATCACAGAACACAATTCGCGATCACACGCTGAAGGACAAGCAGGCCAGCGCCTTCGTGAGCATCATGCAGGGCTGCAACATGAAGTGTACCTTCTGCATCGTGCCCTACACACGCGGCGAGGAACGCGGCCGGCCCATCGCCGACATCGTGGAGGAGGTGAGACGTCTCGCGGATCGTGGTGTGAAGGAAGTGACGCTCCTCGGCCAGATCGTGAATCTTTATGGCAGGCACGAATTCCCCGCCGTGGATGGCAAAAGCCCGTTTGTGCAGCTTTTGGAGGCCGTGCATGAGGTTCCAGGCATCCAACGCATTCGATTCACGAGTCCGCACCCGATTGGTTACAAGAAGGATTTGATCGAGGCATTCGCCTACCTGCCAAAGCTGGCCGAGCATGTGCATCTGCCGGTGCAAAGCGGCAGCGATGCCATCTTGAAGCGCATGCACCGGCCTTACACGGCGGCGAAGTTCACCGAGCTCGTGCAGCGCATCCGTGCGGCGCGGCCGGACATCGCGGTGACGACGGATGTGATCGTCGGCTTTCCCGGCGAGAACGAGGAGCACTACCTGGAGACGCGGAAGCTCTTTGAAGACATCCGTTTCGACAACGCCTTCGTGTTTCGCTATTCCAAACGTCGCGGCACACCCGCTGCGGAGATGGAAGAGGCCACGCAAGTCCCTGAGCGCATCAAAGAGGAGCGAAATCAGGATTTGCTGTCGCTGGTGAACAGCATCGCGCTGCCGATGTATGACGCGCTTGTCGGCAAGGAGGTGGATATCCTCTGCGAAGGGCCGAGCAAGACGAATGAGACGCGCCTCACCGGTCGCACTGGCTCCAACCGCATCGTGGTCTTTGAAGGCAATCGTGATCGCCATGTCGGCGAGATTTTCAACGTGCGCATCACCGAGGCGGCGAATTTCACCCTGTTTGGCGATCCTGCTATCTCCGCATGAGCATCAAGCTGAGGCATCTCACTCACGACCATGCGGCGGCGTTTTGCCGGCTGGTGGTGGCGCTGGCGGACTTTGAGAAGCTCACGCCTCCGGATGAAGCGGCGCAGATGAGATTGGTCGAGGATGCCCTGGGTGTGAAGCCGCGCATTGAGGTCTGGCTGGCCTTTGCGGGCGATGAACCGGCCCCGTGCGGCTACCTGATCCTGGTGGAGACCTATTCGAGCTTTCTGGCGCTCCCAACGCTTTACATTGAGGACGTGTTTGTGCTGCCGGAGCATCGTGGTCTCGGCGTTGGCAGCGCCTTGCTGAAAAAGGCCGCGAGCCTGGCCCTGCAGCGCGGCTTTGGCCGCATGGAATGGACGGCGCTGGACTGGAATGTCCACGCGCAGCAGGTCTATGAGCAGGGGCTTGGCGCGAAACGCATGAGCGAATGGCTGCTCTACCGCATGAACCGCGATGCCATGACGCGCTATCTCTCCGCTCAGGCCGCCGGGATCGACACCGTGGGGAACTCGATCAACGAATAGACCTCCACCGGATCAGGCTGACCTTTCACCGGGTGAATGCCGGCGTTTTGATAGAGCTGCAAGCCCTCGGGCCAGCCGGTCAGGAACGGCGCGCCGACCAGCACCGGCACCTGGAGCTTCCGGGTGAGGCTTTCAATGCGGAAAGTCACGTTCACGGCCTCGCCGACGGCGGTGTTGTTGCCACGGCCCATCGCGCCGAGCGCGACATCGCCGACGTTCAAGCCGACGTGGCAATAGACTTCGAGGTTCATTTGCTCACGCAGCCATTTGCGCTTCGGCGAGTTGCCTGCCTCCGGGCCGGAGAGCAGTTTCGCGGCTTCGGTGGCCTTGACGCGCGAGCTGATGTCATCACCGGGCCAGTAGGCAAACACGCCGTCGCCGATGAATTTGTCGATGATGCCGTCCCGGGTCTTGATGATCTTCTCGCAGTCCGCGTACCACTCACGCAGCATGGCGGCGACTTCCTCGGCGCTGAGCTGGGCGGAGAGAGTGGTGAAATTACGCAGATCGCCGACGAGCAGCGTTGCCTTCACCGTTTTCACCGGCAGGGCGATGGTGTGCAGCGACTGGGTGCTGACATTGCCAGACTCGCTCGGCGGGCGCTCCTCGTCCTGGCTGTCGAACACGAAGACGCTGGTGCCGAACTGCACGCGGTCGCCGTGCCGCAGAGCGCGGGCGGTGGTCACGGCCACATCGTTGACGAAGCTGCCGTTCGCGCTGCCGAGGTCCGAAACCCAAAACAGGGAGCCATCACGCCGGATGGTGGCGTGCTGGCGCGAAACGCCCCCGTCCAGCAGGCGGATGGAGGCATCCGGACTGCGTCCGATGAGGTTGAAGTCATCAAGGGTGATCTCGTGACCTTTATCGACTGATTTGAGGGTGGCACCCATGCGGGTTGTGATTGATCGGCTCTTTTGAAGCAAGTTGCGCACCCATAGTCAAGCGCGCTGACGATCTAGCTACAAAGATTTTCGTCTGTTCTTTCCAGCCGGTGGGAACACGGACGAGAAACCAGCCCTCAAGTTGTTCACATTAATGGCACTTGCTGACGTTGGATTTGCCATCCCTGCCGACATCTCCACCATGTTTTGATGACTTTTCCGTTCCCCCGCACCACGCTCGCCATCCTCGCTCTGACCCTTCCAGGCGCGGCATGGGCGCATGTGGTGCCGAACATGACGGTGGAGGCGGATTTCGCCGCTGATGGCGGTTACACGTTGAGCATCAATGTCGATCCGCGCACTTTCCTGGCCGCCGACCCCACCACTCTGCCCCCGGTGCCCGGCTCGTGGTATCGAGAGCAGACGCCCGAGCAAATTGCCGCCACGCATGAAAAGGCGGGCGAATACCTTACCCGGGCGCTGGGACTGTTGTTTGGCGGTCAAAAAACACCGCTCCCCAATTGCGCCATCCAGGCCATCGACGGCGAGAGCAACACCCCGCTGACCTCCGAAACCCAGGAAGTACACCTTCTGGCCTCGGCCAAGGGCAATGTCCCGACCGGCGCGGCTTCTTTCCAGATCGACTTTGCCAAGGACGCCAACACCACCCTGATCCTGCTCCCAAGCCATGGTGGCAAGGCTGCTCCCCGCCCTCAGGTCATCTTTCCTGGTGAAACCAGCCGCGCCTATCCTCTGGAAACGCGTGCACCCGCACCGAACACGAGGGCGGCACCCGCACCGGCATCTCAGCCACCAGCGCCATTGTTCAGCCTTGGACTGGTCATCACGGTGAGCGTTGCGGTGATGCTTCTCATCGTGGGATGGCGGCTGCTGAGTCATTACCGGCACCACCACCGTGCCCACCGCAGGCCCCGGCCCGACGATGTGAACAACTAGCCCTTGTTCCAGCCTCCCAAACAGGGTTAATCCTGCCCCCGCCGAATGCCCGACTCCTTCGTCCACCTCCATCTTCACACCGAATACTCGCTCCTCGACGGAGCCGTGCGCATCGACACGCTCATGAAGCGTGTGAAGGAGCTGGAAATGCCAGCCGTCGCCGTCACCGACCACGGCAATCTTTACGGTGCCATCGACTTCTACATGGCCGCGAAAAAGGCCAAGACAAAGGCCATCCTCGGCTGCGAGGCCTATCTGGCCCCCGGCTCGATAATGGACAAAAACGAGGTGCCGGGCCGCAAACGCTCCTCCCACCTCACGCTGCTGGCCGCCAGCAACGAAGGTTTCGACAATCTCTCCAAACTCATCACCAAAGGTCATCTCGAAGGCCAGTGGTACAAGCCGCGTGTCGATAAAGACGCACTGCGAGAGCATGCGAAGGGCCTCATCTGCCTCAGCGGCTGCATCAACGGCGAGATCAACGAATTCCTCCTCTCCGACCGCAAGGACGAGGCGGAAAAGAGCCTCCAGGAGTTCCGCGACATCTTCGGTCCCGAAAACTTCTACCTCGAAATCCAGGACCACAACATGGAGGCCCAGCGCAAGAGCGCCCGGCAGATGATCGAGTGGGGCAAACACTACGGCCTCAAAACCGTCGCCACCAACGACGTGCATTTCCTCAACCGCGACGATCACGAGTCCCACGACATCATGATCTGCATCGGCACCGGCGCAAGCATCTACGATCAGAACCGAATGACCTACTCCCCGGAGGTCTATTTCAAGACCGCCGAGGAAATGCGCGCGCTGTTCGCTGAGGTGCCGGAGGCCTGTGACGCCACGCTCGAGATCGCCGAGCGCTGCGATGTCAAAATCCACCTCGATTCGACCTCCATCGACCGCTACCCGCAGTATCCGATGCCCGACGGCGGCGATCGCAATGAATACCTGCGCAAACTCACCATGGATGGCCTGGAGCGCCGCTATGGCCGCGACCGTGCGCTGAATGACGAAGCGCTGCACGACCGCATGGAAGTGGAGCTCGCCTTGCTGAAGGAGAAAAACTTCACCAGCTACTTCCTCATCGTCTGGGACTTCATCAACTGGGCGCGTGAGCACGACATCCCCGTCGGTCCCGGTCGTGGTTCCGCCGCAGGTTCACTTGTCGCCTTCTGCCTGGGCATCACGAACATTGATCCGCTGCGCTTCGAACTTGTGTTCGAGCGCTTCCTCAATCCCGAGCGTGTCAGCCCTCCCGACATCGACATCGACTTCTGCCAGACGCGCCGTCCAGAGGTCATCCAATACGTCCGCGAAAAATACGGCGACCTCAGCGTCTGCCACATCATCACCTTTGGCACCATGGGGGCCAAATCGGTCATCCGTGATGTCGGTCGCGTTCTCGGCTGGAGCTATGGCGACAGCGACGCGCTGTCGAAGATGATTCCGAACGAGTTGAACATCGACCTCGAGGAGTCGGTGAAGAAAAACCCCGATCTCGCGGCCAAGCTCGAGTCCGACACCAACGCGCAAGAGCTTTGGCGGCACGCCACCTTCCTCGAAGGCCTCACGCGCGGCACCGGTGTGCATGCCGCCGGCGTCGTCATCGGGGATCGCAGGCTGGACAACTTCATCGCCCTCACACGAGACAAGGAAGACGCCATCCTCTCGCAATACGCGATGAAGCCGCTCACCGAGCTGGGCATGCTCAAGATGGACTTCCTCGGCCTCAAAACGCTGACGGTCATCCACGAGGCCGAGTATTGGATCAACAAACGCGTCCCCGGCTTCAGGGTGGCCGACATGCCGCTGGAAGACCTCAAAACCTTCGAACTCATCAAACGCGGCGAAACGGTCGCCGTCTTCCAGATGGAATCCGGTGGCATGGTGAATACCTGCAAGCAGCTCGGCCCGGACACCATTGAGGAAATCATCGCTATTCTCGCGCTGTATCGGCCCGGCCCGATGCAGTTCATTCCGGACTACATCAAACGCAAAAAGGGCGAGGAGCAGGTCGAGTATCCGCATCCGCTCCTCGAAAAGATCGCCAAGGAGACCTACGGCATCCTGGTTTACCAGGAACAGGTCATGCAGGCCGCCAACGTGCTCGCTGGCTTCTCGCTCGGCCAAGCCGACTTGCTCCGCCGCGCCATGGGCAAGAAGGACGCCGCCGAAATGGCCCGCCAGCGCCTCATTTTCGTCGAAGGCTGCCTCAAGACGAACGACATCCAGCAAAAGCAGGCCAACGCCGTCTTCGACTTGCTCGAAAAATTCGCGCAATACGGCTTCAACAAGTCGCACTCCGCCGCCTACGGGATCGTCACGTATCACACCGCCTACTTGAAGGCGAACTACCCCGTCGAGTTCATGGCGGGCGTGCTCAGCTACGAAATCAGCAATCCCGACAAGATCGCCAATTTCGTCTCCGAGTGCTTCGAAATGGGCATTCGAGTGCTGCCGCCAGACATCAACCGGTCGGCTTTGAAATTTGCACCCGAATTCAGCAAAGAGGCTGCGGCTGCCAATGACGAAGCACGAATGACGAATGACGAGCTGCCCAACGCCATCCGCTATGGGCTATCGGCTATTAAAAATGTCGGCGAAGGTGCCATGGAGGCAGCGATCGAGGAACGGACCAGGAATGGTCCGTTTACAAGCCTCGAAGACTTCGCCGCGCGGCTCGACAACCGCGCCGTGAACAAGAAGCTCATGGAAGCCCTCGTGAAATCGGGTGCCTTCGACTTCACCGGCGAGCTGCGCGCCGTCATGTTCGCCAAACTCGAACAAGTGCTCGCCTCCGCCGCCTCGTTGCAGAAGGACAAAAAATCCGGCCAGGGCGGCCTGTTCGACGATTTTGAACTCACAAAGCCCAAATCGAAGAAAAACGAGCCTGAAACGCCCTCCATCGTCTGGACCACCGATGAAGTCCTCGCCTTTGAAAAAGAGCTGCTCGGCTTCTACGTCAGCGGTCATCCGCTCGACAGCTATCGCGGCCACTTCGACTCGGTGAAGCTCATCAAAATTGCGGCTATCGAGGAGATCGACACCAAGGAAAAGGCCAGCACCCACACCATCGCAGGCATTTTGAGCCAGCTTGAAGTGCGCTACTCGAAGAAGGACAACCGGGCCTTCGCCACCTTCAAGGTGGAAGACTTCACCGGCGTGCAGGAGATGATGTGCTGGAGCGACGACTACGAAAAGCTCAAGGACGTGCTCGCCGATGGCGCCGTGATGGCCTTCCGCATCCGTGTCAGCAAAGATCAAAAGACCGACGGCAACCGCTGCACCTGCAACGATGCCAAGCCCCTCAAGCCCAAGGCCGCCAAGCCTCGCAACGCTGGCGATCCCGATCCTTCGCTCCCGCAGCCGCCGAAACCACCCGCGCCACCCAAACCGGTCGTCATCAAGCTCAACACCAAGCAGCACGACGAAACCGACCTTGAGCGCATCCAAGAGGTGCTTTTGCAGCATCCCGGCACCCTGCCCGTCTTCCTCGAAATCTCCCAAAACGGCCACAAAGCCCGTTTGGAGCTCGACGAGTCCTTCCGCGTCACTCCCAGCACCGATCTCCGCCGTGCGCTCACGGTTTGGATGTAACGCGCTGCATAAAGCGAATTTACTGACGCCGTTCTTGTCAGAACGCCTCTTTTCTGGTGCCATTCGTGCGCACACATAAAATTCGCATGTCCAACACCCCGCTTCCGCAAGACGACGTCGCCGCCATTGATGAACTCCGCCAGGTTTACGGCCGCCTTGGCAATGAGCTCAAAAAAATCATCGTCGGCCAGGACAAGGTCGTCGAGCAGCTCGCCATCTGCCTCTTTGCCCGTGGTCACGCGCTGCTGATGGGAGTCCCCGGCCTCGCCAAGACGCTGCTCATCAGCCGCCTCGCCGAAACGATGAGCCTCAGCTTCAGCCGCATCCAGTTCACGCCGGATTTGATGCCCATGGACATCACCGGCACCGACATTTTGCAGGAACTCCCCGGCGGCAAACGCGCCTTCGAATTCGCCAAGGGTCCCGTCTTTGCAAACATCGTCCTCGCCGACGAAATCAACCGCGCCCCCGCCAAAACGCAGGCGGCGATGCTTGAGGCCATGCAGGAACACAAAGTCACCGTCGCCGGCCGCACCTACACCTTGGATTCCCCTTTCTTCGTCCTCGCCACACAGAACCCCATCGAGCAAGAAGGCACCTACCCGCTTCCCGAAGCCCAGCTCGACCGTTTCATGTTCATGATCGGCGTCGATTACCCCAGCCGCGACGAGGAAATTGCCATCGCAAAGACAACGACCGGCCAGACTTTGCCTAAACTGGAGCACATCATGGATGGAGCCAAGGTGTCGGCCTTCCAAGACCTCGTCCGCCGCGTCCCCGTGCCGGATCACATCTATGAATTCGCCGTCGATCTCGCCAGAAAGACCCGCCCCGCCAGCAGCGAAGCCCCCGCATGGCTAAAGCCTCTCGTCAGCTGGGGCGCAGGCCCACGTGCGGTGCAGTATTTGATTCTCGGTGCCAAAGCGAGAGCCGCGCTAAACGGCAGCTACATGGTGAGGCTGGAGGATGTGATGGAAGTCGCCGAACCAGTGCTACGTCATCGTGTGATGACCACGTTCACGGCGGAGAGCGATGGCGTGACGAGCCGCGATGTAGCGAAGCGTTTGGTGGATGAACTTGCGAAGGCCTGATCTAGCTCCGATCCATCATGGCCGCCACCGACCGCAGCTTCCTCGACCCCGCCGTGCTCAGCCGCCTCATGGCGCTGCCACTGAACGCGCGTCAGGCCATGCTCGGCAATGTCTCCGGCAAGCATCGCAGTCCCGTTCGTGGCTCCTCGCTCGAATTCGCCCAATACCGCAAATACGTGCCCGGCGACGACACCCGCCGCCTCGACTGGCGCACATGGGGCCGGAGCGACCGCTTCTACATCAAGGAGTTTGAAGCCGACACCAACCTGCGCCTCTGCCTGCTCATCGACACCAGCGGCAGCATGAACTTCGGCCCCGCCGGAGCCACACGTTTCGACTACGCGCGCAAACTCGCCGGCACCCTCGCCTACATCGCCGCGCAGCAGGGCGATGCCGTGGGCCTGCAATCGCTCGCCGAAAAATCCGTCGAAATCCCCGCCAAACGCGGAGCGTCGCATCTCGGTCTCGTCTTAGATCAAATGGCCGCCCTCCAGCCCGTCGGCGACACCACGCTGCTCACCGCGCTGCACGACGCCGCCGAAAAAATCCGCCAGCGTGCTCTTGTCGTCATCTTCAGCGACCTCTTCGTGCCGCCCGCCGAGCTGAAGTCCGCCATCCAGCACCTGCGCTTCCGCAAGCACGACGTCGCCATCTTCCACCTGCTCGATCAGAAGGAACTCGACTTCGATTTCGACCGCCCCGCCCGCTTCATCGACATGGAAGGCGGCGAAGCCATCCTCGCCGACCCCAGCCTCATCGCCCGCAACTACCGCGAGGCCGTGAAGCAATACATGACCGAAATCGACGACCTCATCCGCACTACCGCCATCGACTACCACCGCGTGAAGCTGCACGAGAAGTACGACGACGTGCTCGTGAAGTTCCTGCTGGCACGGATTCAGAAGAAAGGAGGCCGCTGATGCGCTGCCTTTGGAGCACCGACGAACTGTCGATAGGACGAGCATCTCCGCGCCAACGAATCATCGGCGCTCTAAAAACTCTGCTGATTGCGGCGTTGCTTGGCATTTGCGGTTGCTCGCCGACACCAAACGAACCTGCTCCTTCGAAATACGAAGGGCCATTCGCTTGGCCGCCAAATCGCTTTTCAAAAGTGATCGGATACACGTTTGTGCACCCGGAAATGGGAGGGCTGCTCTCGAAACGAGGAGTGGACATGCAAGGCTTGGGGAAGTTTTCTTCTTCCAAGGCTGAGCTATCAAGGACGCAAACCGATCAACTTCTGGGGGCGGTGTTGAAGTCCGACGAGGGGTTTCCCGTGATGCTGTGTTACATGCCTCATCACATTTTTATGTTTTACTCAGAACTGAACGAACCAGTGGCTGCCATCGAGGTTTGTTTTAGTTGTAACAATATTCAAATGTGGCCTGACGCGGCGAATGTTCGCAGTCCCGGGATCGATCTCCCGACACTCGCCCATTTGGCTTATGAACTCAAACTTGGACTTGGTTCGCCAAATCTGACATTGCCAGAATACCTCGAAACCTTGCGCAAAGAGCAAAAGGAGTATGCCCGCCTTTTGAAGGAGATAAAAGAACAGCGCCCATGACCTTCCTCGTCCCAGCGCTGCTCCTCGCCCTGCCGCTCGCGGTGTTGCCGGTGGTCATTCATTTGATCCATCTGTATCGGCGGCGGCAGGTGAAGTGGGCGGCGATGATGTTTCTGCGCATGGCGCAGCGCATGAACAAAGGGTTGTCGAGGTTGCGGCAGATTTTGATCCTGGCGTTTCGCGTGCTGGCGGTGGCGGCGATCCTGTTTGTCATCACGCGGCCGATGGCAGGCGGTTTGCTCGGGCTGACCGGCGGCGTGCCGGACACGGTGATCGTGCTGCTCGACCGTTCGGCGAGCATGGAGCAGCAAAACCTCGCCACCGGTAGCAGCAAGCGCAGCGCAGGCCTCGCGAAGCTTTCGCAGGCGCTGCGAGATACGGTGGGCACGCGGTCCAAGCTGGTGCTCATCGAGAACGCGCATCTCCAGCCGCAGGCGCTCGAAAAACCGGAATCACTGACCGATCTGCCGATCACCGGCCCCACGGACACGAGCGCGGACGTGCCTGCGCTGCTGCAAAGTGCGCTTGATTACATCTCCACCAATCAAACGGGCCGCACGGACGTTTGGGTGCTCAGCGACCTGCGTCAAAGCGATTGGGATGCGGGCGGCGGACGCTGGCAGGCGCTGCGCAGCGGCTTCGCCAGCCTCAAAGGCGTGCGCTTCCACCTCTTGACCTATGCGCAGCCCGCCGTGCAGAATTTGAGCATTGCCGTCGAGCGCGTCACGCGACGTGAGACCGCCGAAAAAGCCGAGTTGCTGCTCGATGTGCGCGTCACGCGGGCGGATTCGGCCAAGGAGCCGCTCGAACTGCCGCTGCGCTTCGTCGTCGGAGATGTCAGCACGACCTTCAAAGCCGAGATGAAGGACTCGCAGCTCGTGTTGCAGGCGCACGCCATCCCCATCGCCAAAACGATGAAGCAGGGCCACGGCCGCGTCGAATTGCCCGCTGACGCCGCGCCGAGCGACAACGTCTTCCACTTCGTCTTCGCCGAACCGCCCGTGCTGCGCAGCGTGATCGTCAGTGACGACGAGGCCACCTTCACGCCGCTGCAAGCCGCGCTCGAAGCCGCCGCCGATCCCACGCGCAAATACGCCTGCACCGTGCTGCCGCCCTCACGAGCCGCCGAGATCGCCTGGGACGACACCGCGCTCATCGTCTGGCACGCGCTGCTGCCGAAGGAGGGCGACATCATCGCCAAACAGCTCGCGAATGCCCGCTGCGTGCTCTTTTTGCCACACGAGACACCGAACACAAACGCCTTCGCCGGCCTACAATGGGGCGCGTGGAGCGGCGACAGCAAACCAGCCACCGTGAGCTGGTGGCGCAACGACGCGGGCCTGCTTGCGAACACCCGCAGCGGCACCGCGCTGCCGCTCGGCGATCTCGAAGTGCAGCGCCGCTGCGACATCCTCGGCGAAGGCACCCCGCTGGCTCGTCTCGGCGAAAACCAGCCGCTGCTCGTGCGAGCGAACACCACCGGCGAAAACCAAATCTGGTTCCTCGGCACGCTTCCCGGCTCCGGCGCATCCACTTTGGCCCGCGATGGCGTCGTGATGTTCGCGATGCTGCATCGCGCCCTCAATGACGGCGCGCGCGGCCTCGGCAAGGCCCAACAACGCGAAGCCTCCATGAACGCCCTCGGCTCCGGAGACTGGAAAAGACGCGGCGAAGCCGTTTTGAGCACCGAACTGCCCCTGCGAGCCGGAATCGCCGAAAGCGGTGACAAACTCGTCGCCCTGAATCGTCCGCTCAAAGAAGACGCACCCGACTTCCTCGGCAAAACGGCTCTCGGAGAGCTTTTCGCCGGTTTGGATCATCAGATCATCGAAGACCGCGTTGAGGACGAGAGCAGCCTCGCGAGCGAGGTGTGGCGCACGTTCCTTTTCCTGATGGCGATTGCGCTGCTCGGTGAATCGTTGCTGTGCATGCCGCCGAGGCGTGAAGAACAGCCAAGAGCAGCTTGAATCTTCCTCTTCCTCCTCCTCTTACTCCCTCAACGTCATGTCCAACGCATTGAACCATCTCACACCACTCATCTCCGGGAGGAGGAGTAAGAGTAGGATTTAAACATGCAGCCCACCACCAGCCAGCTCGTCTTCAATCCCACGCCCGTCGCGTTCGCGGTCGGCGTGGCGTTTGTCGTGGCGGTGGCGGGACTGGCCTTCATGGCATGGCGGCGCAGCGGACGGCGACCGATCATGGGATGGCTGGAGTTGCTGCGGGTGATCATCGCAGTCGGCATTGCGATCACGTTGTTGCAGCCGGAGTGGCTGGAGACGTTCAAACCGGAGACAAAACCGGTTTTGGCCGTGCTGGCGGACGTTTCAGGCTCGATGAGCACGAAGGATGTGATTCGTGGTCAGGAGGCGATCGCACGCGAGGAGCTCGTGAAGCCGCTGATCGACGAAAAACTTTGGGCGAAGCTCAAGGAACGCATGGACGTGGTCATCGAGCCGTTTTCGTCATCGCAGGCGCCTGCGAGCGAAGGCACGGACATTCACGCGGCGCTGCTGAACGTGCTGGAGAAGCAGCCGAACCTCAAATCGGTCGTCCTGATCAGCGATGGCGACTGGAACAGCGGCGCACCGCCTTCGCAGGCCGCCACGCGGCTGCGCATGCGCGAGGTGCCGGTATTTGCGGTGCCCGTCGGATCGGAGACGCGGCTGCCGGATGTCGAATTGAGCAGTTTCGATGTGCCGACCTTCGCCGTGGCGGGCAAGCCGCTGCGCATTCCCTTCGTCATCGACAGCTCGCTGCCGCGTGACGAGGTCGTCGTGCTCGAAATGAAATCGACGAGCGGCGAGATCCTCACCAAAGAAGTCACGCTGCCGGCGATGAGCCGTTATCAGGATGCCATCGCGTGGAAGCCGGAGAAACCGGGCGAGGTGAAGCTCGCGTTGACGATTCCCAAGACGCCGAACGAGCGCTACCCCGAAAACAACACACAGGAAGCACCGCTCAGCGTGCGCAAGGAGCAGCTCAAGGTGCTCGTGATCGAATCCTTTCCGCGCTGGGAGTATCGTTATTTGCGAAACGCACTGGAACGAGATCCCGGCGTCGAGGTGAACTGCCTGCTGCTGCACCCCGGTCTCGGCAAGGTGGGCGCGGGCCGGGGTTATCTCGACAAATTCCCGAAGGACGAGGAACTGACGAAGTTCGACGTGATTTTCCTCGGCGATGTCGGCATGCAGAAAGACCAGCTCACGGCGGAGCACTGCGCTGCGCTGCAAAAGCTCGTGCGCGATCAAGCAGGCGGCCTCGTCTTCATGCCGGGCTTCCACGGCTTCCAATCGACGCTGCAAGAAACGCCGCTGGCCGATCTGCTGCCGGTCATTTGGGACGCTGCGCAACCTCGCGGTTGGGGATCGAGCTCGCCGGGCAAGTTCGCCCTCACCGAGGCCGGCATGCGCAGCCTTTTGACCAAGCTCGAAGACACCGATGAAGCCAGCGCCCGCGTGTGGAGCACGCTGCCGGGCTTTCAGTGGTATGCGCCGGCCTTGCGAGCGAAAGCAGGCAGCGAGGTGCTCGCCACGCATGGCAGCGAGTCGAATCAATACGGCCGCCTGCCTTTGATCGTCACGAAGACCTACGGCGCGGGCAAAATCCTCTTCATGGGCACCGACGGCGCGTGGCGCTGGCGCAAAGGCGTGGAGGACAAGTATCACTACCGCTTCTGGGGCCAGGTGGTGCGCTGGATGGCCTACCAGCGCAACATGAGCAGCGGCGACAAGATGCGCCTGTTTTACTCGCCGGATCGTCCCCGCACCGGCGATGTGCTCACGCTGAATGCCAACGTCATGAGCCTGACGGGCGAGCCGCTGCGTGAAGGCGCGGTCATCGCGCAAATTGAGGCACCGAGTGGCAAAGTATCGAGTCTGCGGCTGCTACCGGCCGGTGAGGAGGCGTGGGGCCTTTTCAACGGCACCTTCACGCCGAGCGAACCCGGCGATCATCGCGTCATGCTGAGCTGCGCCGAGGCGGGATCGAGTTTGGAGACGAAAATCTCGATCCAAGGCACCAGCCGCGAAAAACGCGGTCAACCCGCGCGAATCGATGTGCTCAAGGAAATTGCGCAATTCACCAAAGGCGCCGTTTTGGATGCCTCGAAGCCAGAAAGCATCGTCGAGGCCATCGCCGCGATTCCCGAGGCCGCTTTTCAAGAACGCCGCCTGCCGCTGTGGGCACATCCTGCGTGGGCGGGGCTGCTGGTGGTGCTGATGGGATTGTTTTGGGTGGGAAGAAAGGCGGCCGGGGCGTTTTGACCGCCAAAACACGTCTTGTCATGAAAGCGGACGATGAATAGACTCCGGCCATGACCTTGGAACTTCCTGAGAGCAACGCTTTGCGCCGGTTCACGGCGGATGATTTGCGGCTGGAGCTGGCCTGCGCGTTGTATGCGCGTGGCCGGATCAGCGCGGTCACGGGCGCGGATGTTTCCGGTCTGGACTTGCTGACGTTTCAGGCGGCGCTGCGAGAGCGAGAGATTCCGCGCCAGTATTCAGAGGATGATCTGGCCGCTGACATGGATGTGCTTGCCAAGCTGTTCCCTGCATGATCGTCGTCGCGGACACCTCGGTGATCCTGAACCTCTGCTGCGTGGGGCAGGATGACTTGTTGCCTGCGCTGTTTCATGAGGTCTGGATTCCAGACGAAGTGCGGCTTGAGTTTGAACGGCTGAGCAGGCATCAGCCCCGCTTTCAAGGGCTGGACCTACCAGCCTGGGCGCTAATCAAGGCCGCCGCGCCCGTGCCAGCCAGGCTTGCCACCGTGCCGAACTTGCACGCGGGAGAGACTGCCGCGCTGGCACTAGCTTTGGAAAGCCATGCTGATGCCGTGCTCATGGATGAATCCGCCGGACGGCGGGCGGCACAAATGCTCGGCCTGCCGGTGATCGGTGTTCTGGGTGTGCTGATGCAGGCGCGCAAATCCGGCCTGCTGCCAGCGGTCAAGCCGGTGATCGAACGGCTGGAGGTTGAAGCCGGTTTCTGGTTGGCTCCGGCCCTCGTTGCTGAAGCGCTGCGGAAATGCGGGGAAACCTGAGCCGCCGGGGCGTTTTAATGATCCCAATCAAAAGCTCGTCATGACCGTTCAATCACGATAACATCCACGAATTATGAAAACGGAACTGCCGCCCATTCTGGAAGCGAAGCTGGCTGATTTTCGTCAGCGGGTTTGGACGGTGAAGCTCACCGAGGGGCTGCTAGCGGGTATTGTTGGC
>Ga0209573_1000633_pt1 | contig 69092 bp, 68 predicted proteins | sample TNRBio252014_DNA_FD_185870 | JGI IMG/M metagenome (GOLD analysis project Ga0209573, IMG submission 185870) | Wastewater treatment Type I Accumulibacter community from EBPR Bioreactor in Madison, WI, USA - TNR Reactor_6/25/2014_ DNA (SPAdes)... | ecosystem: Engineered > Bioreactor > EBPR >...
CATGCGGTCGAGGATGATCGCCACCACGACGATCACCATGCCGGATTCAAACCCGCGCGCGGTGTCTACCGTGTTCAGCGCGCGCACCACTGGCACGCCCAGCCCCTTGGCGCCGACCAGCGCGGCGATGACGACCATCGACAGCGACAGCATGATCGTCTGGTTCAGCCCGGCCATGATCTGCGGGATGGCCGAGGGCAGTTCGACCTTCCACAGCACCTGACGGCGGGTGCCGCCAAAGCTCTGCACCGCTTCGAGCAGGGGTTCGGGGGTGCGCGAGATGCCCAGATAGGTCAGGCGGATCGGCGCGGGCACGACAAAGATCACCGTGGCAATCAGGCCCGGCACCATGCCGAGGCCAAAGAACACGATGGCGGGAATCAGGTAAACAAAGGTCGGCAGCGTCTGCATCAGGTCGAGCACGGGCGAGACCCAGGCATAGAGTTTCGGCCGATGCGCGAGGAAGATGCCGATCGGCACGCCGATGCCCATGCACACGAGGCACGAGGTCAGCACCAGCGTCAGGCTTTCGGCGGTCTGGGTCCAATAGCCCTGATCGAGGATGAACAGGAAGCCGATCAGCACCAGCAGGCAGACCTTCCAGTTGCGCTGCAACAGCCAGGCCAGCGCGACGAAGACCGCGATCACCAGCAGGCTGTGGGTGGTTTCGGTCCACCACTCATAGTGGGGCACAAAGCGGCGGCCGCTGAACCAGTTTTCGCCCGGCGGGCGCAGCAGCAGCGCGAGGATCAGGTCGATCAGGCCCTGCAGCAGGGCGGAGAGCCCGTCGAAGAACCCCTGCGCCCCGGCCTGCACATAGTCGAAGGCGCGCGCCGAGGCAGGGCCGACCGGCAGGGATTCGTCGGTCAGGCCCAGCAGGCGCTGCGGCAGCCATTTGAGGAACCACCAGAGCGCGGCAACAGCCCAGATCACCAGATCATACAGCGCAACCGCGATCCAGATCGCGGCATTGCCCAGCGCTGCCAGCGCCCCTGTCAACCCATCGAGACCCGGCATCCGCCCCCCTCGCCCCTTGCAAACGGTGGGGACCGGCGCCGTGCCGGTCCCCCCTTTGGATCAGTTCAGCGCGGCGGTCACCGCGGCTAGCGCGTCGCCACCGTCACGGGTGGTGACACCGGCCAGCCAGGGGGCCAGCACGTCCTGATGCGCGGCCAGCCATGCGGCGGCGGCGGCCTCGGGGGCGGTGCCGTCATTGAGGATCGCGCCCATGATCTCGTTCTCCAGGGCCAGGCTGAATTCGAGGTTGTTGAGCAGCGCGCCGACATTCGGGCATTCGCCGACATAACCGGCGCGGGTGTTGGTATAGACCTCGGCGCCGCCATAGTTCGGGCCAAAGACATCATCGCCGCCCGCCAGATAGGTCATCTGGAAGCTGGCGTTCATCGGATGCGGCTCCCAGCCGAGGAAGACCACCGGCTCGTTCCGGCTGTCGGCGCGGGCGACCTGCGCCAGCATGCCCTGTTCCGAACTTTCGACAACCTCGAAGCCGTTCAGGCCAAAGGCGTCGGCGGCGATCATGTCGAGGATCAGGCGGTTGCCGTCATTGCCCGGCTCGATGCCATAGATGCGGTCTTCCAGCGCGTCGCCATGGGCGGCGATGCTGGCAAAATCGGTGATACCCAGCGCGGCGCCGGCGGCATTGGTGGCGAGGGTGTATTTCGCCCCGGCGAGGTTCATGCGCACGGTGTCCACGGTGCCCGCCTCGCGGAAGGGGGCGATGTCGGCCTCCATCGTCGGCATCCAGTTGCCGAGGAAGACGTCGATGTCGCCCGCGGCCATCGAGGTATAGGTCACCGGCACCGACAGCACGGTCACTTCGGTCTCATAGCCCAGCGCGCCCAGAATCGTGGTGGCGACGGCGGTGGTGGCGGTGATGTCGGTCCAGCCCACATCGGAAAAGCGCACGACATCGCAATTGGCGAAGGCGGGGGCGGTCATCAGCGCGAGGGCTGCGGTGGTGGTGCTCAGGCGGATCAGGGTCATGGGTCTCTCCTGTTGGCGGTTTTTGTTGATTGACGAGTCAATAAACGATCGTCTAGGTGGGTGGCAAATGATTTTACGGGCCGGGCATCGCCCCCCCTTCACGCAGGAGTGGATCATGCCCAAGATCGGCATGGAGCCTATACGACGGGCCTCGCTGATCAAGGCCACAATCGCGGAAATCGGGCAGGTCGGGTCGCTCGAGGTGACGGTCAGCCGGATCTCCAAGCGCGCGGGCATGTCCTCGGCGCTGGCGCATCATTACTTTGGCTCGAAAGAGGCGATGTTTCTGGCCGCAATGCGCCATGTGCTGACGGTCTACGGCGCCGAGGTCCGCGGTGCGCTGGCCGCCGCCGATGGGCCCGAGGCCCGCGCGCGCGCGGTGATCCGGGCGTCGTTCTCGGGCGCCAATTTCCGCCGCGAGGTGGTGGCGGCCTGGCTCAACTTCTATGTACTGGCGCAGGCTCAGGATGAGGCGCGGCGCCTGCTGGCGGTCTATCAGCGCCGGATGGTGTCGAACCTGAGCCATGCGCTGCGCCCCCTGCTGGGGCCGGAGGCCACCGAGGTGGCCAGCACCATCGCCGCCATGATCGATGGCGCCTATCTGCACGCGGTGCTGGGGGCCGAGGCGCCCAACAGCAAACGCGCGACCAAACAGGTCGAAGCCTATCTGACGCTTGCCTTGAAAGGGGTCTGAGATGCGCGCCCAACCGATTGCCAGCCACTTCATCGACGGCGCCTATGTCGAGGACGCCGCCGGCGCGCCGATCGAGTGCGTCTATGCCGCCACTGGCGAGGTGATCGCCCGCCTGCACGAGGCAACCCCGGCGCTGATCGAGCGCGCGCTGGCCTCGGCCGCGCGGGCGCAGCGGGCCTGGGGGGCGCTGAAACCGGTGGAGCGCGGCCGCGTTCTGCGCCGCGCTGCCGATATCATTCGCGCGCGCAATCATGAGCTTAGCGTGCTGGAAACCCTCGACACCGGCAAACCGCTGCAAGAAACGCTGGTGGCCGATGCGGCCTCGGGCGCCGATGCGCTGGAGTATTTCGCCGGCTATGCCGCGACTGTCACCGGCCAGACCATCGCGCTGGGCGGCGATTTCGTCTATACACTGCGCGAGCCGCTGGGGGTCTGTGTCGGCATCGGCGCGTGGAATTACCCAACGCAGATCGCCTGCTGGAAGGCCGCACCCGCATTGGCCTTTGGCAATGCGATGGTGTTCAAACCCTCCGAGGTGACGCCGCTGGGCGCGCTGAAACTGGCGGAAATCCTGATCGAGGCCGGGGCACCGGCGGGGCTGTTCAACGTCGTTCAAGGCCGGGGCGCGGTGGGCGCGGCACTGGTCACCGATCCGCGCGTGGCCAAGGTCTCGCTGACCGGCTCGGTGCCGACCGGGCGGCGCGTCTATGCCGCCGCCGCCGACGGCGTGCGCCATGTGACGATGGAACTGGGCGGCAAGTCGCCGCTGGTGATCTTTGACGATGCCAGTCTCGAGGATGCTGTCGGCGCCGCGATGCTGGCGAATTTCTATTCCGCCGGGCAAATCTGTTCGAACGGGACGCGGGTCTTTGTGCAGCGCGGTCTGCTGGCGCGGTTCCTTGAGCGGCTCAAGGTCAGGACCGAGGCCATCCTGATCGGCGAACCCCTTGATGAGGCGACACAAATGGGGCCGCTGGTCAGCGCGCCGCATCTCGACAAGGTGATGTCCTATGTCGAGGCCGGGCTTCGCGAGGGGGCCGATCTGGTCACCGGCGGCGCGCGGCTGAACCGGCCCGGCAACTATATGCAGCCGACCGTCTTTGCCGGGGTGACCGATGCGATGACCATCGCGCGCGAAGAGATCTTTGGCCCGGTAATGGCCGTGCTGACCTTTGACACCGAAGACGAGGTGATCGAGCGCGCCAATGCCACCGAATTCGGGCTGGCCGCCGGGGTCTTTACCGCCGATCTGGCGCGTGCGCATCGGGTGATCGGGCGGCTTCAGGCCGGCACCTGCTGGATCAACGCCTATAACCTCACCCCCGTCGAGGCGCCGTTCGGCGGCTCGAAACTGTCCGGGGTGGGGCGCGAGAACGGGCACGCCGCGCTCGAACATTATACGCAGATCAAGTCGGTCTATGTCGGCACGGGCCCGGTTCAGGCGCCCTACTGATCCGGTCGGCCCCGGCCCCGCACGGGCGCCGGGCCGCCGATGGCGGTCGAGGTTTCCCTGTGCTGGCTGCGGCGCAAGGATTGGCAGGCAAGTGCCCGGCAGCGGGGCGGTCAGAGGCGCGCGGTCAGCCCGCGCGAGGGGCGAATGAGAGCGGATTTCGTGATCGTGGGCGCAGGGTCGGGCGGCTCGGCAGTGGCCTGGCGGCTGGCCGAGGCCGGGCATTCGGTTGCGGTGATCGAATTTGGCGGCACCGATGCCGGGCCGTTCATCCAGATGCCCGGCGCGCTCAGCTATCCGATGAACATGGCGCGTTATGACTGGGGCCTGCACACCGAGCCCGAGCCGGGGCTGGGTGGCCGCGTGCTGGCCACGCCGCGCGGCAAGGTGATCGGCGGGTCGTCCAGCATCAACGGCATGGTCTATGTCCGTGGTCACGCGCGCGACTATGACCATTGGGCCGAGCAGGGCGCAGCGGGATGGGGCTTTGCCGATGTGCTGCCGTATTTCCGGCGAATGGAATCCTGGCATGGCGAGGCCGACGCCGGTGGCGGTGCCGAGTGGCGTGGCACCGACGGACCGCTGCAGATCAGCCGCGGTCGGCGGGAAAACCCGCTGTTCGACGCCTTTGTCGCGGCGGGACAGCAGGCCGGCTATCCGGTGACGCGCGACTACAATGGCGCGCAGCAGGAAGGCTTTGGCGCGATGGAAGCGACGATCTGGCGCGGCGAGCGCTGGTCGGCCGCCAAGGCCTATTTGAAGCCGGCGATCCGGACCGGCCGGGTCAAGGTGATTCGCGGCCTGGCGGCGCGGGTGCTGATCGAGCAGGGCCGGGCCACCGGCGTATCGCTGGCCGATGGCCGGGTCGTAGAGGCCACGCGCGAGGTGATCCTTGCCGCCTCGTCGCTGAACACCCCCAAGCTGTTGATGTTGTCGGGCATCGGCCCTGCCGACCATCTGGCCGACCATGGCATTCCCCTGATCGCCCATCGTCCCGGCGTGGGGGCGAATTTGCAGGATCATCTGGAACTCTACCTCCAGTTTGCGACGCGAGAGCCGATCAGCCTGTTCAAATACTGGAACCTCTGGGGCAAGGCCTGGGTCGGCGCCCAATGGTTGCTGCTGGGCCGCGGGCCGGGGGCCTCGAACCAGTTCGAGAGTTGCGGGTTCATCCGGTCGGCTGCGGGCGTGGCCTATCCGGACATTCAGTATCACTTCCTGCCGATTGCCGTGCGATACGACGGCAAGGCGGTTGCTGATGGGCATGGATTTCAGACGCATGTCGGACCCATGCGATCGAAATCGCGCGGCACGGTGCGTCTGCGGTCGACGGACCCGGCCGACAATCCGGTGATTCGTTTCAATTACATGTCGCACCCCGATGACTGGACCGAATTTCGCGCCTGCATCCGCCTGACCCGCGAGATCATGGCCCAGCCTGCCATGGCCAGGTTTACAAAACATGAAATCCAGCCCGGTGAGCGCCTGCAAACCGATGCCGAGTTGGACGACTTCATCCGCGACCACGCCGAATCGGCCTATCACCCCTGTGGAACGGCGCGGATGGGGCGCGCGGATGACCCGATGGCCGTGGTTGATGCGCAGGGCCGGGTGATCGGCGTCGATGCCCTGCGCGTCGCCGATTCCTCGATCTTTCCGCGCATCACCAATGGCAATCTGAACGCGCCTTCGATTCTGGTTGGCGAGAAGATCGCGGACCACATCTTGGGGCGTGTGGCATTGGCGCCACAGAATCTGGAGCCTTGGGAAAATCCGGCCTGGCGGACGTCGCAGCGTTAACCGGTGTTCCAGCCCTGTCTTGCGTCGGCTGACGCGGTGCCGTAACTCGGCTGGATGTTAAGGATTTGTTCGCTTCTTGTTCTTATATTCGTGGGAGTGGCGCAGGCAGATGTCGGCGGCGCGGCGCGGGTCATTGACGGCGATACGCTGGATTTGGCGGGCACCCGCGTGCGGCTGTTCGGCATCGACGCCCCGGAACTGTCGCAGCACTGCGAGGGGCCACATGGCGATTGGCCCTGCGGGCTTTGGGCGCGTGACCGGTTGCGGCATCTGGTGGCGGACCAGCCGGTGCGCTGTCAGGGCGACGCGCATGATCGCTATGGGCGGCTGCTGGCCCGGTGCTGGGCTGGGCCGCACGAACTGGGCGCGGCGATGGTCGGCGACGGCGCTGCGCTGGCGTTTCGCCGGTATTCGCTGGCCTATGTTGAGGATGAAGCCCGCGCCCGTGTCGGTGCGCGGGGCATGTGGCGGCGCGATGGCGCAGGGGTTCAGGCGCCGGAAGACTATCGCGCGGCCCGTCGAAGCGCTGCGGCAGGCGGCCATGATACCCCGCCCGCAGAAGCGGGCTGTGTGATCAAGGGCAATGTTTCGGCGTCAGGGCGGATCTATCACCGGCCCGGGCAACAGGATTATGAGCGGACGCGCATTGATCCGGCGCGGGGCGAGCATTGGTTTTGCTCGGAGAATGAGGCACGCGCGGCGGGTTGGCGACCGGCGTTGCGGTGATGGTCCGTGGGGTCGCCGGGTGACGGGATCGGTGGACGGCAACGCCGACTGTGGTGAACGTGTTCGAAGGCTTGTCTTTGGACGGCGCGGATATGGTGCATTGTGGCTGGGTCTTATGATCCAGATCAAGGGCACCTGTTGCCCGGGTCGTTAGCCTGAACTGGCAAACAAGACGGAGAGAGACCCATGTCGCACACCCCCCATGAATTGGCCGAGGAATTCCCCGCCGATGTTGAAAAGATGCACGCGCTGAAAACCGGCGATGCCCATTTCGCGCGGATCTTCGACGAGTATCACGCCGTCAACAAGACGATCCATCGCGCCGAAACCAAGGTCGAGCCGATCTCGGACGAGCATGAGGCAGCCCTGCGCAAACAGCGCATGGCGCTGAAGGACGAGATCGCCAAGACGCTGCGCGCGGCGAAATAGTCGGCACCGACCGGGGACAACGGGCCGCAACTGCGGCCCGTTTTTCAGTCCCGCCGGTCCGGTCGGCGTCAGTGCCCGGTTGGCCCGCCAATCGAATAGGGCAGGATGCCGCGGCGATCGGGATCGATGCGCAGCCCGGCCTCGAGCGGCGGGACCGAGCGTTGATGGCAATCCGGCCGCGCACAGATCCGGCAGGAAATTCCAATCGGTTCAAAGGCCTGCGGGTGCGACAGGTCCATGTCGTCGGCATAGGTCAGCGCCTCGGCATGGCGGATCTCGCAGCCTAGCCCGATGGCATAGCGGCGCACCGGCGCGCGGAACGAACCGCCCGGCTTCGACACGTCGCGGGCCAGACAGAAATAGCGCACACCGTCCGGTGTCTCGGCCAGTTGCCGCAGGAAACGTCCAGGAGTTTCAAAGGCTTGATGGACATTCCACAGCGGGCAGGCGCCGCCGTAACGGGCAAACTGCAGCCGGGTCGCCGAATGGCGCTTGGTGATGGTGCCGGCCTGATCGACGCGGACAAAGAAGAATGGCACCCCCTTGGCGCCCGGCCGTTGCAGCGTGGACAGCCGATGCGCGACCTGCTCGATCGAGGCGCCAAAGCGGTCGGCGAGCCGTTCCAGATCATGCCGCGTTTCCTGCGCGGCCGCCAGAAAGGCGCGGTAGGGCAGCAACGCCGCCCCGGCAAAATAGTTGGCCAGACCGATCTTGGCGATGGCCCGCGCCTCGTCGGATTGGAACCGCGCGAGGTCGAGCGTAGCCTCGAAGAGGTCGTTTTGCGTCAACAGCGCAACCTGATGCAGGAGTTGAAACCGCCGCGTCGCCGGGACGGCCTGCGCCGACAGGGTCAGCAGCCGTCGCTGCGGTTCATAGCGCCGCAGCATCGGGTCATCGGAAAACTGCAGGCTGATGCCGCGGCGTTCCAGGAGGCGGATTGCCTTGGCCTCGATACTGTCGGGGCCCTGTGCGACCTGTTCGGCGGCGCGATCGATGGCGTCGAGGTAATTGTCGCAATAGTGAAAGAAGTCGCGGACATCCTCCCACGGTGAGGCGCGCAGGGTGCGATCCTCGCGACCCAAGGCCTCGTCGAGCGAGGCAAGGCGTTCGTGGGTTTGCCGATACGCGCGGTGCAGCGCCAGCAGGGCGCGCGCCACCCCCGGCGCGTTCGAGGCCACCAGACGCAGGTCGGCGGCGCTGGGGGCAGGGGCGGGAAACACCGGATCGGCGAGGGCCTCGCGCAGGTCCGAGACCATGCGCTCGCTGTCGCCGGTGCTGAGTTCGGTGACATCGGTGCCGAATTCCCGCGCCAGCGCCAGCACGACAGCGGTCGAAACCGGGCGGTTGTTGTTTTCCATCTGGTTGAGATAGGGCAGCGACACCCCCAACCGGGCGGCAAATTCCTTTTGTGTCAGTTGCAACCTTGCGCGGATTTCGCGCAGCTTGGCCCCGGCATAGAGCTTTTGCACCGCCATGGCGCCCCTCCGCTTTGCAATGCGGGCAGGTTAGCTTTGCAAAGCGGGCTTGGCTAGAGCCCCAACTGACGGTTGCGGCGGATCACCAGCACAATGGACAGGATCGACCCCGCCAGGGAGGCCGCCATGATCGCCAGCAGCGGCCATGCGCCGGACTCGGCGCTCAAGACGAGACCGGCCAGCGCCGACAGGGCCGCGCCGCCACCGATCATGATCGCCCCGCCCAGCCCCGAGGCCGTGCCAGCCAGATGCGGCCGGACCGACAGCATCCCGGCGCTGGAATTGGGCAACACCAGCCCGTTGCCCGCCCCGACGATCAGGAAGGGGGCAAAGAACCCCGCGGCGCCGCCGACCCCGGTCCAGACCGCCAGCGTCTGCATCGCCAACCCGACCGCCATCGCCATGTTGCCCAGCACGATCATCCGCACCACGCCCAGCCGCATCGAATAGCGCCCGGACAGGAAATTCCCCAGCCCATAACCAATGCCGGTGGCGCCGAAATAGAAGCCCAGACCGCTGGGACTGAGTCCATAAAGTTCGGTGCCGATAAAGGGCGCGCCGCCGAGATAGGCAAAGAACACGCCCGAGGCAAAGGCCGTGCTGAGCACATAGCCCCAGAACCGCGGCGAGGTCAGCAGCTCAGGATAATCGCGCAACTGGGCGCGAAAACTGGTGGCTTTGGTCACATGCGTCTCGCCCAGATCGGCCCAGACCAGCCAGAGGACCAGCAGCCCCAGCACCAGCAGCATGGTGAAACTGGCTTGCCAGCCAAAGGCCTCGTCCAGCGCGCCGCCGACGATCGGCCCCAGCATCGGCACGATCGACATGCCCAGCGTGACATAGGCGATCATCGAGGCCGCGCGGGATTCGTCGACCATGTCGCGCACGATGGCCCGGCTCAACGCCATCGAGGTGGCAATCGAGGCCTGCAGCATGCGAAAGGCCAAAAACACCGCCGCATTGGGTGCGAGCAGCGTGCCCAGACTGGCAACGCAGAAAATCACCAGCGAAATCAGCAGGATGTTGCGTCTGCCGAACCGGTCGGACAGTGGCCCGATCACCAGTTGCAGCAGCGCCGAGAACGCCAGATAGACCGAAACCGACAATTGCATCAGTTGGTAGTCGGCCTGAAAATACGCCGCCATATTCGGCAGCGAGGGCAGGAAGATGTTCATCGACAGCGCCGAGACCCCGGACAACAGGATCAGCGTGGCCACATGCGGAGGGGAATTGCGGTCAAGAAACCGGGGAATCGCACCGTTCATTTCACAAGTGTATGGACGCTGCAGCGCAGAGTCCAGCCCTTAGGCCGGGGCACGGAAAATGAACGCGGCGCCCGCGGCGATCAGGGCAAAGCCGACAAGATGGTTCCAGGTCAGTGGCTCGCGCAGGTAAAGCACGGAAAACACAGCGAAAACGGTCAGTGTGATGACCTCCTGTATCGTCTTCAGTTCGGCCGCGCTGAAATGCCCGTGGCCGATCCGGTTCGCCGGAACCTGCAGAACATACTCAAAGAACGCGATGCCCCAGGAGATGAGGATCACGATCAACAGCGGCGCGGCCTTGTATTTCAGGTGGCCATACCAGGCGAAGGTCATGAAGACATTGGACGCGAGCAACAGCAGGATGGTTTGCAGCGGAATCGGCAGAGTCATGGCGGGCCCTCGGGGTGAAATGCCGGTTTACGCAAGCGGCGCAGGGCGGGAAAGTGTCGGGAATTAGCAGATTTGCAATTCCGCCGATATCCTTGCCAAGTCATTTGCAAATTTTCTGGATTCCGCTTCCCCTTGCGCCGCTTGGCCCTTAGATTGCGCGGCAGATTCAGGAGGGGCCCATGAAGGACATTCTGCAGGAACTCGAGAACCGCCGCGAGACCGCGCGCATGGGCGGCGGGCAGCGCCGGATCGACGCGCAGCACGCCAAGGGCAAGCTGACGGCGCGCGAACGGATCGAGCTTTTGCTGGACGAGGGCAGTTTCGAAGAATTCGACATGTTTGTCGCCCATCGCTGCACCGATTTCGGCATGGAGCAAGACCGCCCCTCGGGCGACGGGGTGGTGACGGGCTGGGGCACGGTCAACGGCCGCATGGTCTATGTCTTCAGTCAGGATTTCACCGTCTTTGGCGGCAGCCTGTCGGAAACCCACGCGCAAAAGATCTGCAAGATCATGGATATGGCGATCCAGAACGGCGCGCCGGTGATCGGGATGAACGATTCCGGTGGCGCGCGCATTCAGGAAGGGGTGGCCAGCCTTGCCGGCTATGCCGATGTCTTCCAGCGCAACATCATGGCCTCGGGCGTGGTGCCGCAGATCAGCGTCATCATGGGGCCCTGCGCCGGTGGCGCGGTCTATAGCCCGGCGATGACCGACTTCATCTTCATGGTGCGCGATTCGTCCTATATGTTCGTCACCGGCCCCGATGTGGTGAAGACGGTCACCAACGAGATCGTCACCGCCGAGGAACTGGGCGGCGCCAGCACGCATACCCGCAAATCCTCGGTCGCCGATGGCGCGTTTGAAAACGACGTCGAGGCGCTGATCGAAGTGCGGCGGCTGATCGACTATCTGCCGCTGAACAACCGTGAAAAGCCCCCGGTGCGGCCGTTCTTCGACGATCCGGGCCGGGTGGAGATGAGCCTCGACACGCTGATCCCCGACAACCCGAACACGCCCTATGACATGAAGGAACTGATCCTCAAGGTCGCGGACGAGCGGGATTTCTATGAAATTCAGGCCGAATTCGCCAAGAACATCATCACCGGCTTCATCCGCATCGAGGGGCAGACCGTCGGCGTCGTGGCGAACCAGCCGATGGTGCTGGCAGGCTGTCTGGACATCGATTCCAGCCGCAAGGCCGCGCGTTTTGTGCGGTTCTGCGACGCCTTTGAAATTCCGATCCTGACCTTGGTGGACGTGCCCGGCTTCCTTCCCGGCACCGGTCAGGAATACGGCGGCGTCATCAAGCACGGCGCGAAACTGCTGTTCGCCTACGGCGAGGCGACGGTGCCGAAGGTCACGGTCATCACCCGCAAGGCCTATGGCGGCGCCTATGACGTGATGGCGTCCAAACATCTGCGCGGCGATTTCAACTATGCCTGGCCCACCGCCGAGATCGCGGTGATGGGGGCCAAGGGCGCGGTGGAAATCCTGTATCGCAGCGAGTTGGGCGACAAGGACAAGATCGCCGCCCGCACCCGCGATTACGAATCGCGCTTTGCGAATCCGTTCGTCGCGGCCGAGAAGGGCTTTATCGACGAGGTGATCCAGCCGCATTCGACCCGTCGCCGCGTGGCGCGCGCTTTTGCCTCGCTGCGCAACAAAAAGCTGACAAATCCGTGGAAAAAGCACGACAACATTCCCCTGTGACAGCGCGCGGCGGTCACAAACCCCTGAGTGCAACCGCCGCGCCCTCGCAAGATGTTGATTTTTTTCTACTCCCCACCGCGCGCATTGGTGCGCCCCTGCCACAGAACGCCGTGCAAGCCCCCATGTTTGAACAGAAAAACTGGCATAGACCCTTGAAATGGGATATGGTCCCTGACAGCGCAGCCGGTTCGGTTTGTGCATCAAGGAGTGTCCGGCGACTTGGGGTGACCCAGCGACCGGACCGGACAGAGTGCAGGAGATACCAATGTCCAAGACCACCCTCGCCGTTATCGCCGGCGTCTTCGGCCTGTCGGTCCTCGCGGGCTGCAACCAAAGCCGCCAGGAAGAATTCGTCATGGTCGAGCCGGCCCCCCAGCCGATCTACGTCGAGCCCGTTACCCCGAAATACCGCTGAGCTTGCGCCTTTTGGCGTGAGGTTCCGGGCGAGGCCTGCCTTGGCCTCGCCCGCATTGCCGCGTGATGCGCGCGGGGGCGGTGCCCCATGCTGAAGCATCGCGGCTTTCCCGGACGTCTGCCGGGCACCGATTTCCAGTTCGTGATCCGCCGCGCCAACCACAAGGATGGCGCCTCGCCAATCATCGAGCGCAAGCGTTTCGCCGACCGCCGCCCCGCCGACAAACGCGCCGATGCGGGCTTTCTGGCCGCGCTCTGGCAACATTTTGGTGAAGAGCCCTTTGAGCGCGGCAATCTCGACGCCGGACGCCTGTCGTGGCTCTTTGGCCGCGAGGTGGTTCCGGCCGAACTGCCCTTTGATCCCAAAAGCTATGACGCGCTGCTGCGCATCGATCTGGCTGTCGCCAAGGCGAATTTCCCCGCGCTCTTTGCCGAGGACGCCGAGGACTATGACTGGGACGACGAGGACGACGAATGACCGCCGCGATTGGGCGGATCGCCGCCGACATGGCGCAAACGTGTGTTGCCTCGGCGCCGCAGGTGGCGGCAGGTGGGGGCCAACGTCACGTCAAGAAAGGCACAACCCCATGGGAAAATTCGGACTCATCGTCTTGCTGGTCGCCAGTTTCGGCCTGGCAGCCTGTGACACCGCCGGTGGCCGTGTCGCCGGCGGCGCCGTCGCGGGTGCTGTCGTTGCCGACCTCACCGGTGGCAGCCGCACGACGGGCGCCCTCGTTGGCGCGGTTGCCGGCGGTGTCTCGTGCGGGATCAACGGCTTGCCGCGCTGCCGCTGAGCGCCTGACCGGCCGGGCCCTGCCCGCCATCCTGACCATTTCCGCCACCGGGGCCCCGCGCCCCGGTGGTTTTTTCATTCCGCGCGGCGCCGATGCGCCTGCCGACCAAGCTGGGAAGGGACGTCCATGTTCAAGAAAATCCTGATCGCCAACCGTGGCGAGATCGCTTGCCGGGTCATCAAGACGGCGCGCAAGATGGGCATCAAGACGGTGGCGATCTATTCCGACGCCGACCGCAACGCGCTGCATGTCAAGATGGCCGACGAGGCTGTGCACATTGGCCCACCGCCCGCCAACCAGTCCTATATCGTCATCGACAAGGTGATGGCCGCGATCAAGGCGACCGGCGCCGAGGCGGTGCATCCTGGCTATGGTTTCCTTAGCGAAAACAGGCTCTTCGCTGCGGCGCTGGAAGCGGCGGGCGTGGTTTTTGTCGGCCCGCCCAGCCCCGCCATCGAGGCGATGGGTGACAAGATCACCTCGAAGAAAATCGCCATGCAGGCGGGCGTCAGCACGGTTCCCGGCCATATGGGCCTGATCGCCGACACTGACGAGGCGGTGAAAATCGCCACGCAGATCGGCTATCCGGTGATGATCAAGGCCAGTGCCGGCGGTGGCGGCAAGGGCATGCGCATCGCGTGGAACGATCAGGAGGCCCGCGAAGGGTTCGAATCGTCCAAGAACGAGGCCGCCAACAGCTTTGGCGACGACCGGATCTTTATCGAGAAATTCGTCACGCAGCCGCGCCACATCGAGATTCAGGTGCTGGCCGACAAGCACGGCAACTGCGTCTATCTGCACGAGCGCGAGTGCAGCATCCAGCGCCGTAACCAGAAGGTCATCGAAGAGGCGCCCTCGCCCTTCCTTGACGAGACCACCCGCAAGGCGATGGGCGAACAGGCCTGCGCGCTGGCCAAGGCCGTGGGCTATACCAGCGCCGGGACGGTGGAATTCATCGTCGATGGCAACCGGAACTTCTATTTCCTCGAAATGAACACCCGGCTTCAGGTGGAACACCCGGTCACCGAGTTGATTACCGGCGTCGATCTGGTGGAACAGATGATCCGCGTGGCGAATGGCGAGCCGCTGCCGTTCAAACAGGAAGACCTGAAAATCAACGGCTGGGCGATGGAAAGTCGCCTTTATGCCGAAGACCCCTATCGCAACTTTCTGCCCTCGATCGGTCGCCTGACCCGCTATCACCCGCCCGTCGAGGGGCCGACCACCCGCGGCGGCATCGTGCGCAATGATACCGGCGTCTATGAGGGCGGCGAGATCAGCATGTATTACGACCCGATGATCGCCAAGCTCTGCACCTGGGGCAAGGACCGGGCCGCCGCCATCGAAGAGATGCGCCTGGCGCTCGATACCTTCGAGGTCGAGGGCATCGGCCACAACCTGCCCTTCTGCTCGGCCGTGATGGACCACCCGCGGTTTGTCAGCGGGAATATCACCACGGCCTTTATCGCCGAGGAATTCCCCGAAGGGTTCCAAGGGGTTGCACTGCCCGACGCCATGCTGCGCCGCATCGCGGCCTCGGCGGCGGCGATGAACCGCGTCGCCGAAATCCGCCGCGCGCGGGTCTCGGGCCGGATGGACAACCACGAACGCAAGGTGGGCGACGATTGGGTCGTCGCGCTGCAGGGCATCGAACTGCCGGTGGCGATCCGCGCCGATCGTGGCGGCGCGACGGTGGCCTTTGCCGATGGGCAGGCCATGCGCGTCGAAAGCGACTGGGTGCCGGGCCAGCAACTGGCGCGGCTGCTGGTCGATGGCGAGCCGCTGGTGCTGAAAGTCGCGCGGATCAGCGGCGGCTATCGGGTGCGGGTGCGCGGCGCCGACCTGAAGGTGCATGTGCGCACCCCGCGGCAGGCCGAACTGGCGCGGCTGATGCCGGAAAAACTGCCGCCCGACACCTCGCGGCTGCTGCTGTGCCCGATGCCGGGGCTGGTGGTCAAGCTGATGGTGGCCGAGGGCGACGAAGTCTTTGAAGGACAGGCGCTGTGCAGCGTCGAGGCGATGAAGATGGAGAACATCCTGCGCGCCGAAAAACGCTGCACGATCAAGAAGATCAATGCGACGGTCGGCGGATCGCTGGCCGTGGATGACGTCATCATGGAGTTCGCGTGACACCATGAACGCCAGTCGCGGCAGCATGGGGGCGCGGCGGTTCCTCGCGCCGGTGTCACGCGGCGGCGACGCCGCGTGCTGCTCGGGCTGGGGCCGCCGATGGACCTGATCCTGCACCTTGGCGCGCATCGCACCGGCTCGACCGCGTTCGAGCGCATGCTGGCCAATGCCCGCCCGGCGTTGGCGCAGCAGGGCGTGGCGCTTTGGGGCAATGCCAAGGTGCGGGCGATCCCGGGCTTTCAGGAGGGCACCGGCGCCAGCGCCTTTGCTGCCGAATGGCAGGGCGAGGCGGCGACGGGTGCCGAGCGGCTGGTGATCTGCGATGAGAACATCCTCGGCACGATGCTGGGCAACCTGATGGCGGGCGCGCTGTATCCCGATCTGCCGCGGCAACTGGACCGCTATCGCCGCCTGTTTCCCGCGCAACCCCGCCGCATCGGTCTGGGGCTGCGCGAACCCGCCAGCTATTGGACCTCGTGCTGGTCGTTCGTCGCGCGCCGCCGCTGGGTGCCCGGCGTGGCCGAGACCGCCCCCCGCATCGCGGCAAACCCGCGCGGCTGGGCCGATGTGGTGACCGATCTGCGCGCGGCCTTTCCGCGTGCAGAGATCCTTGTGTGGCCGCATGAGGGGCTGGACCAGCGGCTGCCTGCCACCGCCGCGCGGCTGCTGGATCTGCCCGAAGCCCTGCTGACCGCGCCGACCCAGCGCATCAACGCTGCCCATGCCCCCGGATACCTGCCCGCCATTCTGCGCCTGCGCGCCGCCGACCCGCAGATGAGCGAGGATGCGATGCGCGCCGCCCTTGACCGTGTGGCGCCCGAGCCCGGCTATTCGCCGTTTTCCCCCGACCAGCGCGTCGTGCTGGCCGCCCGTTATGCCCGTGACCTGACCCTGCTGCGGCAGGGCCATGCCGGTGCCGAGATGCTCGGCTGACCAAAGGAGCCCCGCCATGACCGACCCCAAAGCCGACACCAAAGCCTGGGAAACCCTCGCCGCCAAGGAAATGCGCGGCAAGCCGTTGGACGGCCTGACCTGGAACACGCTGGAGGGCATTCCGGTCAAGCCCTTGTATACGCCCGAGGATGTGGCGGGCCTGCCGCAACTGACCGAGGTGCCCGGCGTGGCACCGTTCACCCGGGGCGTGCGCGCGACCATGTATGCGGGGCGACCCTGGACCATCCGCCAATACGCGGGCTTTTCCACCGCCGAGGAATCGAACGCCTTTTATCGCAAGGCCTTGGCGGCCGGGCAGCAGGGGGTCTCGGTGGCCTTCGATCTGGCGACGCACCGCGGCTATGACAGCGACCATCCGCGTGTCGAGGGCGACGTCGGCAAGGCGGGTGTGGCAATCGACAGCGTCGAGGACATGAAGATCCTGTTTGACGGCATCCCCTTGGACAAGGTGTCGGTGTCAATGACGATGAACGGCGCCGTCATCCCGATTCTGGCCAGTTTCATCGTTACCGGCGAGGAGCAGGGCCATTCGCGCGCCGTGCTGTCCGGCACCATCCAGAACGACATCCTCAAGGAGTTCATGGTCCGCAACACCTATGTCTATCCGCCCGAACCTTCGATGCGGATCATCGCGGATATCATCGAATACACCTCGGCCGAGATGCCGAAATTCAACTCGATCTCGATTTCCGGCTATCACATGCAGGAAGCCGGCGCGAATCTGGTGCAGGAACTGGCCTTTACCCTGGCTGACGGGCGCGAATACGTGCGTGCGGCGCTGGCGCGGGGGATGAATGTCGATGACTTTGCCGGGCGGCTGTCGTTCTTCTTTGCCATCGGCATGAACTTCTTCATGGAGGTCGCCAAACTGCGCGCCGCGCGGCAGCTCTGGCACCGGATCATGGCCGAGTTCAACCCGAAGAAGACCGAGTCGATGATGCTGCGCACGCATTGCCAGACCTCGGGCGTGTCGTTGCAAGAACAGGACCCCTATAACAACGTCGTGCGCACGGCCTATGAGGCGATGGCGGCGGCGCTGGGTGGCACGCAGTCCTTGCACACCAATGCGTTGGATGAGGCCATCGCCCTGCCCACCGATTTCAGCGCCCGCATCGCGCGCAATACGCAGTTGATCCTGCAAGAGGAAACCGGCGTCACCAAGGTCGTCGATCCCTTGGCAGGCAGTTACTATGTCGAGAAACTGACAGCGGACCTGGTCAACGAGGCGTGGAAACTGATCTGCGAGGTTGAGGACCTGGGAGGCATGACCAAGGCCGTCGCCACCGGCATGCCGAAACTGCGCATCGAGGAATCGGCGGCGCGGCGTCAGGCGATGATCGACCGGGGCGAGGAAGTCATCGTCGGGGTCAACAAATACCGGCTGGCCAAAGAGGATGCGATCGACATTCTGGACATCGACAACGTCAAGGTGCGCGACAGCCAGATCGCCCGTCTGGCGATGGTGCGCGGCGCCCGCGATGAGGTGGCCTGCGCCGCCGCGCTGGCCGAGCTGGAGCGCCGTGCCCGCGACGGTGGCAATCTGCTGGCCGCAGCGGTCGAGGCGGCGCGCGCGCGCGCCAGTGTCGGGGAAATCAGCATGAGCATGGAAAAGGTCTTTGGCCGGCACCGGGCCGAGGTCAAGACACTGGCCGGGGTTTACGGCGCCGCCTATGAGGGCGACGACGGCTTTGCCGCGATCCAGCGCGACGTCGAAGCCTTTGCCGAGGACGAGGGCCGCCGCCCGCGCATGCTGGTGGTCAAGATGGGGCAGGACGGCCACGACCGCGGCGCCAAGGTGATCGCCACCGCCTTTGCCGATATCGGTTTTGACGTCGATGTCGGCCCGCTGTTCCAGACCCCGGCCGAGGCGGCGCAGGACGCCATCGACAATGACGTGCATGTGGTGGGGATTTCCAGTCAGGCGGCGGGGCACAAGACGCTGGCGCCCAAGCTGGTGCAGGCGCTGCGCGACGCCGGGGCGGGGGATATTCTGGTGATCTGCGGTGGGGTGATCCCGCAACAGGATTACCAGTTCCTCTATGACAACGGCGTCAAGGCGATCTTTGGCCCGGGCACCAACATCCCGAACGCGGCGCGCGACATCCTGAAGCTGATCCGCGCAGCGAAGGGGTAAGCGAGGGGGCTTGCCCCCTCTTGGCCTTTCAGGCCAATTCACCCCCAGGATAGTTGGAGCACAAAGATGGGGGCGGGAGTGGCGCTGTTCGATCATCTGGCGATTGCCGCTGTGGATCTGGACGCGGGGACGGCGGCGATCGAGGCGGCCTTGGGCGTGCCCTTGCAGGGTGGCGGCAAGCATGCGGCGATGGGCACGCATAACCGGCTGTTGTCGCTGGGGGAGGGCGAGTATCTGGAGGTGATCGCCATTGATCCCGCGGCCGAGGGGCCGGGGCGGCCGCGCTGGTTCGCGCTCGATGGTTTTTCCGGTGCGCCGCGGCCCCGCGCGTGGATCTTGCGCTGCGACGATCTGGGGGCGGCGCTGGCGCGGGCGCCCGATGGGGCCGGGGTGCCGATGGGATTTCGCCGCGATGCGCTGACCTGGCGGATGGCGGTGCCGGACAGCGGGGTTCTGCCGTTTGACGGGGTGTTTCCGGCGCTGATCGAATGGGGGCAGGGGGTGGCGCATCCGGCGGGGCGCTTGCCGGACCGGGGAGTGCGGCTGACCGGCCTGACGCTGCGGCATCCGCAGGCCGATGCGCTGCGCGCGGCGCTGGCGCCGCTGGTCAGTGATCCGCGTCTGCGCGTCCAAACCGGCGCAGCGGGGATCGAGGCGGTTTTTGACACGCCCTCAGGGCGGCGGGTGCTGGCCTGAAATCCGCGCGACGACGGGTGCAATCGGCGCGCGATGGCCTATATCAGGACAGGACGAGGGAGAACCACCGCCAATGAGATCCGCCCTGTTTGCACTGCTCTTGCTTTTCGCACCGGCTAGCTGGGCGCAGGAGGCCCTGCCCATCGCCACGGAAGAGTCCGCCGTCGCGCCGCAGGGCCTGCGCATCCTGAATGCCGCCGATGTCGACCCGGCGGAGTTCCTGTGGGAGCGGCGGATTGTCGTGGTGATGGCCAACAGCCCGCAGGATCCCGCCTTTGTGCAGCAGATGCGCGACATCGAGGCAATGCCGGAGGATCTGGATCAGCGCGACGTGGTGGTGCTGGTGGACAGTGACCGCAATTCGGACAGCGTGTTGCGGCGCCTGCTGAGGCCGCGGGGCTTCATGCTGGCGATCATCGACAAGGACGGCGAGATCAAGCAGCGCCGCCCCGCCCCCCGCAGCGTGCGCGAGATCGTGGCCATCATTGACCGCCTGCCGCTGCGCCGTCAGGAAGTTCTCGACTCCAACCCTGGCCGTTGACATCCCATGATCCGCCCTGCCCTTGCCACTGATGCCGCTGCGATTGCCGATTTCTGGAACCCGTTCATCCGCGACACCGTGGTCACCTTCAACCCGGTTGAAAAATCAAGCGCCGAGGTCGCCGCGATGATCGCCGGGCGCGAGGTCTTTCTGGTGGCCGAAGAGGGCGGCGTCGTGCTGGGCTTTGCCACCTATGGCCAGTTTCGCGGCGGGCTGGGCTATGCCTTTGCGCAGGAGCATACGATCATTCTGGCGCCGCAGGCCAAGGGGCGCGGGCTGGGGCGCCGTCTGATGCAGGCGCTCGAAGCGGCGGCCCGCGCGCAGGGGCACCACATCATGGTGGGCGGGGTTTCGGGTTCGAACCCGGCCGGGATCGCCTTTCACGCCGCGCTGGGGTACGCCGAGGTCGGCCGGGTGCGCGAGGCCGGCTGGAAATTCGGCCGCTGGCATGATCTGGTCCTGATGCAGAAAATCCTCTGAACGCCGGATGGGCAAAGCCCGGCGGCGCCGTTAGAATGGGGCCATGTCGCTCTGGTCACGGATCACGGATGCTGTCGAAGCCCTGCGCGCGGGGGAACCGCTGAGCGCGGTGTTCGACCGTTTGCGCGCCCCGCCCGAGCGCAGTGTCGCCTTTACCATCGGGGTGATCGCCTTGGGGGCCAAGCTGGCCAAGGCTGACGGCATGGTGACGCGCGACGAGGTGGCGGTGTTTCGCGCCGTCTTTACCATTCCGCCGGGCGAAGAGCCGCACGCGGCGCGGGTCTTCAATCTGGCGCGGCAGGATGTGGCGGGGTACCAATCCTATGCACGCAAGCTGGCCGGGCTGTTCCCACCGCGTGATCCGGTGCTGCGCGACCTGCTGGAGGGGCTGTTCCATGTCGCGATGGCCGATGGCGATCTGCACCCGGCCGAAGAGGTGTTTCTGACCGATGTCGCGTCGGCCTTTGGGCTGGGGGCGCCGTGTTTTCGCGCGATGAAGGCGCGATTCGTGCCGGGGACGGCGGCCGATCCCCTCGACTTGCTGGAACTGCCACCCGATGCGACGCTGGATCAGGCGCGCGCCGCCTTTCGCCGCATGGTGCGCGAGACGCATCCCGACGCGCTGCGCGCGCGCGGCGTGCCGGATGAGGCGGTGAAACTGGCCGAAGAGCGGCTGAAGGCGCTCAATCAGGCTTGGGAAGAGGTGCGCCAGCGGCACGCGGCCTGAGGGGTCAGGCCTCGGCCTCGTCAGGGTCGCCTTTGGCGCTGGGGCGGCCAACCCGCAGGTTTGTCGTCACGCCCAATGTCTTGGCCAGCGATTCAAAGCGCACTTCGGCCACCTCGCCGAACAACTCGCGCCGCTCGGCCAGCAGCACCAGTTCCAGCACCTTCTTGCGCGGATAATACTTCAACTCGCCCGCCGCATCCGGCCCACCCAGCGAGAACATCGCGCCAAAGCGCATCGCCCGTCCGATCATGATCGCGTGGCGGATTTCTTCCTCGCTGAGCAGTTTGAGCAGCGGCGTCAGCCGACTGTCGGCGCCCGAGGCCTTGTAGCGGTTCATCAGAGCGAGGCCCAGATAGACCCGGCCCTTGTGATCCAGCCCGCCAAGGTTGGCACGGGTGGCGGTGTCAAAGCAGCTTTCGGACCGGTAATCCGGGTGCGCGCGCCAGTTCACATCGTGCAGCAGGCAGGCGGCCTTGACCAGCCGCAGGCGCTCGGTCGGCACGTTGCGATAGAGGGGCATCAGGAATTCATAGAGCCGCTTGCCAAAGCCGGGCAGGCGGGCGTTGGCCTGTTCCAGATGGCGGCAGGCCTCGATCAGCGGGTCGCGGGCGCGCAGGGCGTCGGGCATCTGTTCGAACAGGATGCCCTCGCGGATGCCATAGGACGACAGGAAGATCTGCTTTGGCCGGAACACCGTCAGGATCTGGCGCAGCACCACCGTCGCCAAGGGCACCAGCATGATGCGTTCGGGCGAGATGCCGGTGCGGTCGCGCAGTTTCTTCAGGTCTTGGGTTTCCAGCCAGTCGATCGTCTTGCGGATCGACTTTGGCGTCATTTCATATTCGTGCAGCACCGTCAGCGGATAGCCGCGGCGCTCCATGTCCAGCCGCCCCAGCGCCCGCCATGAGCCCCCGACCAGATAGAGCGCGTCATGCCCGGCGCCGACCTGATCGCGCAGCGATTTCAGCGTGGTGCCAATGTATTTGCGCAGCCCGGCCTTGCCGCCCTTGACCTCTTGCAACTGGAACGGACCCAGCGCCGAGGTGACACGGCGGCCGACGGTGTTGTCGCCGACTTCGGCCAGTTCCATCGAGGCGCCGCCAAGGTCGCAGACCAGTCCGCGCGCGCCGGGCCAGCCCAGCAGCACGCCCTGCGCCGACAGCCGGGCCTCTTCGTCGCCGGGGATGATTTCCATCGTCAGGCCGGTCTGGGCCTCGACTTCGGCCTTGAACTCGGGCCCGTCGCTGGCCTCGCGCACGGCGGCGGTGGCCACCATGGTCAGGCTGGTCAGCGTCATGTCGCGCGCCAGCAGGGCAAAGCGGCGGATCGCGGCCAGCGCACGGGCGCGGCCATCGGGGTGCAGGCGTCCGGTCTGGACCAGATCGCGGCCCAGCCCGCAGAGGATCTTTTCGTTGAAGAAATACGCGGGCGAGCGCGCGGCGCCGTCAAAGACCACCATGCGGATCGAGTTCGAGCCGACGTCGATCACGCCCACGCGGTTCAGGCCACGCACGGCATCCTCATCGGTGGGCGTGTCGCCAAAGACGCCCCGCACCGAGGCCAGCGCAAGCACGGGCGGCAGGGGGGACAGGGGTGTCTGGAGGGTTTCCATGGCCTTCACCTTTCATCAGGGGCGGCGTGGCCCATCTAGGCCACGCTGCGGCGCGGCGTCAACCGTTGTGCGCGCCCTGCGGGCATCTGTCTCAGTCGGGGCAGGGTCAATCCGGCGCATGGCCCAAGGCCGGCACGTCATCCGCGCCCGCCGAGCCGCGCCCCGACAGCGAGGGATTTTCCATGAAGAAGCGGTGGCATGAGAAGGGCGCCGCCGCATCACCGTCCTCGGGCACGTTGCGCCGATAGCGGCCATGGGCGTCCAGCACCCAGCTTTGCGCCTCGTCATAGAGGTTCGCCGCCATGATCTGCCGCACGATCTGCGCCTTGATTGTCGGGTTGTGGATTTCCACCAGCGTTTCCACCCGGCGCAGCAGGTTGCGGTCCATCCAGTCGGCCGAGGACATGAAGACCCGCGCCCCGTCGCTGGGCAGCCCTTGGCCCGAGCCAAAGCAGACAATCCGCGAATGTTCCAGAAAGCGGCCAATCACCGATTTGACGCGGATGGTTTCGGACAGGCCCTTGATGCCGGGCCGCAGACCGCAGATGCCGCGGATCACCAGCGAAATCTTTACCCCGGCCTGCGAGGCCGAATAGAGCGCGTCGATCACGTCACGCTCGATCAACGAGTTCATCTTGGCCCAGATATGCGCCGGACGCCCGGCGCGGGCGTGGTCGGCCTCGGCGGCGATCAGTTCCAGCAGCCGGGCCTTCAGGTTGATCGGGGATATCGCCAGATTCTCCAGCGTTTCGGGCTGGGCATAACCGGACAGGTAATTGAACACCCGGACCGCGTCGCGGCCGATGCGCGGGTCGCAGGTGAACAGGCTGAGGTCGGTATAGATCCGCGCGGTGATCGGGTGATAGTTGCCGGTGCCAAGGTGGGTATAGGTCGCCAGCCGGTCGCCCTCGCGCCGCACCACGGCCGACATCTTGGCGTGGGTCTTGTAGTGGATGAAGCCATACACCACATGCGCCCCGGCGCGTTCCAGCCGCCGTGACTGGCGGATGTTGGCGGCCTCGTCAAAGCGGGCCTTCAACTCGACAAAGGCGGTGACGGATTTGCCCGCCTCGGCAGCCTCGCACAGCGCGTCAACGATCGGGCTGTCGCGGCTGGTGCGATAGAGCGTCTGCTTGATCGCCAGCACATCGGGGTCACCCGCCGCCTGCCGCAGGAATTGCACCACCATGTCAAAGGTTTCATAGGGGTGGTGCAGCAGCATGTCCTTTTGGCGGATCGCGGCAAAGAGGTCGCCGTCGTGGTCCTGCACCCGCTCGGGCACGCGCGGCGAGAACGGCGGCCATTGCAGGTCACGGCGGCTGTCAACTACCAGTTCCTTGACATCGGCCATGCCCAGCAGGCCGTCGAGTTCGATCAACTCCTCGGGCAGCACGCCCAACTCGTCCATGATGAGCGATTTCAGCGCCGGGCTGGCATCAGCGGTCAGCGTCAGGCGCACCACCTCGCCCCGGCGACGGCGTTTGAGGGCAACCTCGAATTCGCGCACCAGATCCTCGGCCTCTTCCTCGACCTCCATGTCGGAATCGCGCAGCACGCGGAACGCACAGGACGAGCGGGCGAAATAGCCGGGGAACAGCGCCTGCAACTGGTCCAGCAGCAGTTCCTCCAGCGGCAGAAAGCGGTGCGCGCCCGGTGCAGCCGGCAGGCGGACAAAGCGGGCGATCTGTTGCGGCACCGGCAGCAGCGCGTTGCGGCGGATGCCATCGGCGCGGCGTTCGATCTGCAACGCCAGACAGAATCCGGTGTTGGGAATGAAGGGAAACGGATGCGCCGGGTCGATGGCCAGCGGTGACAACATCGGGAAAACGTTGGCAAAGAAATACTCGTCCAGAAACACCCGGTCCTCGGCGGTCAGCGCCTGCCGGTCGAGGATGCGCATCTGCTCGGCTTCCAGCGCCGCACGCACCTCGGCAAAGGTGCGCTGCTGGGTCAGCATCAACTGGCGGGCGTCCTCGTCGATCAGCGCCAGTTGTTCGGGCGGGGTGCGGCCGTCGATCGACGGGCTGGCGTTGCCCGCCCGGTGCAATTCGCGCAGGCCCGCGACGCGCACGGTATAGAACTCGTCGAGGTTGGTGGCCGAGATCGACAGGAATCGCACCCGCTCCAGCAGCGGCACGCGCGGGTTCGAGGCCTCGTCCAGCACCCGCCAGTTGAAGGCGATCCACGACAGCTCGCGGTTGAAAAACCGCGAAGGCGCGGTGGCGGTCAGACCCTCGGGCGGGTCGACCGGCTCGGGAAACGGGCCGTTGAGAAAGTCGGTGGTGTTCATGGCTTGGCCTTAGACCGCGAATGCGACGGTTTCATGATGGCCGGGTCAAACGCCAGAGTCGAGGGTGCCCGGCGTCGCGGTTTCGCCCTCGATGTCGGCATTCAGCACCTCGCGCGCCAGATCGCGGCTGATGCGGCACTGGCGCTGCAACGCCAGCGCATCGAGCCGGTTCACCAGCCCGCGCGCCGCCGCCAGCGAGCGCTCCATCCGGCTGACCAGATAGTCGATCAGCGAGGGTTCGACACGAATCTGGCGGTCGTCGAACAGCTTGACCAGCACGGCGGCCAGCAGGGCCTCGTCGGGTGGCAACAGCGCCAGATGCGCCCCCACCGCCAGCCGCGAGGCCAGATCGGGCAGCCGCACCCCCCAGTCACGCGCCGGGCCGCTGGCGGTCAGCAGCACCTGCCCGCGTCCGCGCAGATGGTTGAGCAGGTGGAACAGCGCCTCTTCGCCGGGGGTGCCCGCCAGCCGTTGGGCCTCGTCGATGACCAGCGCGCGAGGCGTGGTGCCGGGGGCCAGCAACATCGGCAGATCGGCGGCCAGCGCCGCGACCGGTTGCCAGCGTGCCCCCGTGCGCGCCGCCCAGAGCCGCGCCAGATGGGTCTTGCCCGCACCCGGCGGACCACTGAGCACCGCCAGCCCCGAGGGCAGGCCCGCCGGATCATCCAGCGCCGTCAGCGCCAGCAGGTTCGACGGCGCGGGCAGGAAATCGTCGCGCTCCATGGCCTCGGGCGTCGGCAGGCCAAGGCTGAGCTGCTCAGCCCCGATCATCCCCGGCCCCATGTTTTGCCCGTCCGCTGGCCCCGCGATACAGGGTGCTGTCCATGTAAACCCCTGAGCCATGCCGCGCCAGCACGCCGATCGCCGCCGCCACCGGCACTGCCACCAGCATGCCGACAAAGCCGAACAGCGCGCCAAACACGCTGAGCGCGAGGATCAGCCAGACCGGATGCAGCCCGACCGATCGCCCCACCAGATTGGGGGTCAGCACATTGCCCTCGATCATCTGCCCGGTCGCAAAGATCGCCGCCACCAACCCCAAGGACAGCCAGTCGCCCCAGAACTGAAACAGCCCCAGCCCCAGCGCCAGCGCCCCGCCCAGCAGCGCCCCGACATAGGGGATAAAGGTGACCAGCCCGGCAAAGGCACCGACCACCAGCCCGAATTGCAGGCCGACCGCCATCAGACCCAGCGCATAGAACAGGCCCATCACCAGACAGACAGACCCCATGCCGCGCACAAAGGCGCTGACGGTGCGGTCGATCTCGCCCGCCAGCTTGCGGATCACCGGGGCGTGGTCACGCGGCAACAGTGCGTCGACGCGGGCGACCAGATGGTCCCAGTCCAGCAGCATGTAAAACGCCACCACCGGCACCACGACAATCAGTAAAACCAGATTGGCCACGTTGCGTGCCGAGCCCAGCACCGCCTGCGCCAGCTCGCCACTGCGCGCCTGCACCGCGCTGCCGATGCTGGCCAACGAGCGACGCAGCACCGACTCGGCATCGGCCAGCGAGGGGAAATACTCGATCAACCGGGCGGTCGCCGCCTGTGTCAGGCTGGGCAATGCGGCAATCAGGGCGCGGGTCTGCTCGACCAGCAGGGGCACTACCAACAGCACGGCCAACACCAGAACCAGCACGGCAACCAGCGAGATCAGCACCGTCGCAGTCGTGCGGGCCAATCCGGCCCGCTGCAGCCGGTCGGCGACCGGGTCGAGGAAATAGGCCAGCGCCGCGCCCAGCACAAAGGGCAAGAGCACATCACCCAAGAGCCAGAGCAGCACGATCAGCAGCGCCGCCAGCGCGCCCCAGATGCCGAACTGACGCTTGAGCGAGAGGGCCATCGCTCAGATCTGCCGCTCGGGCAGGCGGACAACCAGCCCGTCCATCGCCGCCGTCACCTTGATCTGGCAGGTCAGGCGCGAGCGCAGGCTGTCGGGCTGCCAGGCGAAATCGAGCATGTCCTCTTCCATCGCATCGCGCGGCGGCAGTTTTTCCACCCAGGCGTCATCGACATAGACATGGCAGGTCGAACAGGCACAGGCGCCGCCACAATCGGCCTCGATCCCCTTGATGCCATTGTCGCGCGCGCCCTCCATCACGGTCAGGCCGGGGGCGACCTCGACGCTGTGCTCGGTGCCGTTGAACTCGATATAGGTGATCTTGACCATGAAAGCCTCGTGATGGGTCGCACTTGCTTGCCCCGACATAAGCCACGCCTGCGGGTTTGACCAGAGTGCGGCGGGAACGGGCGCCACGGCGCGCCGCCCGCAAAACGGCCCGCGATGGCCCCGTTTGTGCCCGCTTTCCGCCGCCTTGGGCGTTCACAAAGAGGCCAACGCAGGCAAGTGCCCGACGATTCGGCACTGCAAGAGACCGAGGCCCCCGATGTTGCGCCCCATTGCCCTGATTGCCCTGACCGCGCTGCTGGCCGCCTGCCAGGCGTCCAGCGAGCCCGAAGTGCGCCGTGCCGAACCGGCGCCGGTGGCGATGGCCGCGCCGATGGATCAGGGCGCGGGCTGCTGGGCGATCGATACCATTCCGGCGCAGACCCACACGGTCTTTGATACCGATGCCAGCGGCACCCGACGCCCCCGCGACGAGGTGCTGCGCCCCGCCGAGGACCGCCGCTTTGCCGTGCCCTGCGCCGAGGAGATGACGGCCGGAATGATCGCCTCGCTGCAGCGGGCGCTGGCGGCGCGGGGGCATTATGCCGGTCCGGTCACCGGCTCGCTCGACGCCGCCACGACCGAGGGCGTGCGGCGGTTTCAGGCCCCGCTGGGGCTGGACAGCGGTATCCTGACGCTGGATGCGGCCCGCATGCTGGGGCTGGTGGCGGTGGGGCGGATGAGCCTGTGAGGCTTGGGGGGGCTGCTCGCCCCCCCAAGCCCCCCTCGCCAAAGGGGGGCACGCCCCCCTTTGGAAACCCTGTGGATATTTAGGGAACAAAGAAGGGCTTTGGTCAGCGCCACAGATGGGCATAGCTGGCCAGGGCGCCTTGCAGTTTGGCCAGCAGCCGCAGGCGGGTCGGCGGGCGCAGATCGGGGTTGGCGAGTCGTTCGACCGCCAGTTCGGGTGGGCAGATCTGACCGCTGAGCGGGTCGAGATAGCGCGGATAGCCGATAAGCGTGGCGTGGGTCAGGTGATCCAGCGTCGGCCGTGCCGTTCGGCGCGGCGGGATCGGGCCGAGGTCCTCGGTCAGGCCCCAACCCGCGTAGAACGGCGCGCCCAGGGTGGTGACCGGGATGCCGCGGAGCAGCGCCTCGAAGCCGAGGCCCGAGGTGATCGTCCAGACCCGGTCGGCCAGCCGCAGCGCGCTCAACGAATCGGTGGCGCCCAGCACCAGATCGGCGAGGCGGGCGGCCTCGGGCACCGCGCCGGGGCGCAGCCCGGCCTCGACATCGGGGTGCGGTTTGTAAAGCAGGATGGCGGCGGGACATGCGGAGCGGGCGGAGTCGATCAGCGCGCGGTTGCTGCGGATGTGGCCCGCGCCGAGGCGGATCGAGGCGTCGTCCTCGACTTGACCGGGGATCAGCAGCACCGGCGCGCCGGGGCGGGATTTGCGCAGGGCGGCGACCTGAGCGGCAAGCGCATCGGGTCCGGGCGCCAGATTGTATTTCGTGACACCGGCCGCGATGATCCGCGCACGCAGTCGCGATGCGCGGTCGGCCCCGCCGGGGGGCAGGGGGGCGGCGATCAGCCGCTCCAGACGGCTTTCGCGGCTGGGGTCATAGTAGATGCCCAGATCGTCGGCGACCAGCGACAGCGGCGGCACCAGCGCCGCGCCAAGGCCGCGCGAGCGCAGGAAGCCGTCCTCGACCCGCAAGCCGTTGAAATCCTGTGGCGCGCCTGAGGCCCAGGCCAGCGTGCCGCCCTGCGATGCAAAGCGCAGGGACCGTTCTGCGCCGAAGAAGGCCTGCAGATGTCGACGTTTCCACAGCCGCATGCCTTGCGCGACATGGCCGAGGCGGTCCTGGCGCCAGGCGGTCACGCGGGCCTCCAATTGGTCGATGACCTCGGACAGTGGGCAAAGCCTGTCGCGCAACGGGTCATACCACTGCGGGAACAGCATCATCGCCCCGGCAAACAGCTGCTCGGCGCTGAGGGTGCGCGTGCGGCGGGGCGTCGGGGCCTGATCGGCGCTGAGGCCCCAGCCGGCCCAGAACGGATGGCCAAAGGTGCGAGGGCGGTGCCCGGCGAGGATCGCCTCGAACCCCAGTTGCGAGGCGACGGTATAGACGGCGCTGGCGCCTGCCAGCAGCGCCCAGGGCGACTGCGGCCCCTCGACAAAGCGCACGCGGCCCTGCGCATCGGCGGCGGTGTAATGGCCGGGGCGATGGCCACCAGTGGTTTCGGGATGGGCGCGGATCAGGATCTCGGCCTTTGGGTGTTCATCCCGCGCGGCGCGCAGCATGCGGGCAAAGAGATCGGCGGGCAGCGGACCCTGCAGGCCGCCATGGGTCAGCGAGGCGTCACCGCGCACCTGATCGATGACCAGCACATAGCCGGGGGGCGGCGGCGGCAGGGCGGGGTCATGGGCGTTGTATTTCGACAGATGCAGCGCCTTGAGCCGGGCGATGCAGAGCCGGGCCTCGGCCAGTAGGGCGGGATCGTCAAGCGGATGCGTGGCGAGCAGGGTTTCGAGGTCCGAGGGGCGCGAGGGGTCCGAGTGCAGCCCGCTGCGGTCGATGAGCAGGCCGACGGGGGCCTCGCCGCGGGCGCGGGCCGGGTGGAGCGAGCGCAGGAAGGCGTCCTCGATCCGCCAGAGCGCGGCGCCGGTGTGGCGGGCCAGCGCCTCGGCCCGCCAGGCGCGCGGGCCGTGGCCCCAGGCCAGCACGGCGTCCTGCGCGCCGGGCCAGCCGAGGCGCGGGCGCGCGACGGCCAGGTCCAGAATGCGGCGGATGCGGCGCGCCTGCGGCCCGGGGCCCAGAAAGCCCAGGGTCGCGGAGATCAGGCGGCGCGGGGCGACCGGGTCCATCGGCGCCCCGCCCGGATCACAGGCCCTGCACGTCCGAGGCCACCGAGGCGGCGGCGCCGGTGGCACCCAGCGTGCCGGTGATGGTGGCGATCTGACGGTTCCAGGTCACGGCCGAGGCCTCGGTCACATAGACGGTGTCGCCGTCGCGGATCTGAAAGTCGCGGGCAAAGAACATGCCGTTCGGCGCCGTCAGATCAAGGACATAGACGACACGGGTGTCACCGCTGACCGATTGGCCGAGCACATTGCGGGCGACCTCGGGCGGCTCGTTGCGAAACACGAAGACACCGGTCGGATCGGCGCGGGTGGCATCGAGGCCACCGACCTGCGCCAGCGCCTCGATGGCCGAGATGGTCTGGCGGTCAAAAACCACGCGGGCCTGCGTCCCGGTGGCGCCGAGGATGGTGAAATTGCGCTGGTCCTGCTCGACGAAAATCCGGTCGCCGCCGCGCATGGCGATGTCGAGTTCGGGGTGCTCGAACAGATCGGACAGCCAGACCCGGTCGGTGATGGCGCCGCGCGACACGCTGACGGTGGCGGTCTGGGTGGGGATGCTGACCCCGCCAGCACTGGCGAGCATCGCGGTCAGGCGACGGTTCGGGCGGCTGATCGGATAGACGCCCTGCGCGCCGACCCGGCCAACGACCGAAACCGTGGCGCCGTCGCCGCCGGTGCGGCTGACATAGACCTGCGGGTCGGGCGTCTGCTGGTCGAGTTGGGTCGAAATCGCCTGACGCAGCGCATCCGGCGTCTGGCCCGCCGCGCGCACCCGCCCGGCAAAGGGCACATAGATATAGCCCTGGTCATCAACCTGCAATTCGGTCAGCCGGGCGCCGCGCGTTTCGGCCGAGGTCAGCAAGCCTTCGGGGACGTTCTCGAAGACGGTGATCGCCACGGTGTCGCCGGTGCGGATGGTATCGCCGGCCAGGATCCCGGCCGAGCGCAGGCTGTCCGAGAAGCCCAGCGCCAGCGGCACATTGGCGGCGCGGTTCACCCGGTCGCCGACGGCGACGATATAGGCGTCGCCTTCGCGCAGGACCGAGCCTGCGAAGATTTCATTCATGCTGGGGCCCGGGCGCGGAATATCGCACGCGGTCAATCCTGCGAGAAACACGCCGAGCGCCAGCGCGCTGGCGCGGCGATAAGGTCTGACGAACACTGCCCGGGCTCCTTTGGTGGAACTGCCTCAAGTTTTTTACGCAAGTATAGGCAGAAGCGGCAGAATTTCCAAGTGGGTTCCTGTGTTTGCGCCGTCAGGGCGCGCCCGAGAGGGGCATCGAGCCCCCCTCGGGCGCCGGGGGCCATGCCCCCGAAGCGCGTCCAGCGGCGCGCCAACGCGCCTTTGGGGCAAGATGAAGGGGCAAGGGGGGCGCCAGAATGCCGGATATAGTGGCGACGGCGAGGTGCGGCGATTTGGCGCCGGGACTCAGGGCACCAGCCGCAGGTGTTGCCGAGGTGCCGCACGTCCGGCGATCAGGGCGCTGTAGGGGTCTTCCGGCGAGAGGATCAGATCGACCACCTGCCGCAACAACTGCCGCCGCCCCGGCGCCGAATAGAAACCACCCGGCAGTTGCGAGGTTTCCAGCAAAAAGCGGCGATAGTCACGGTACGCCCGCAGATCGGGGCGGGTCGGCTGGGCGAAAAACTCGGGCAGCGGCTGGGTCGAGACGAACTCGGGCTTGTCATAGACCGCGGCGCCAAAAACCTTGAGCGGCATGCCGCGCCAGAGCACCTGCTGCGCCGCCGTCGAATTCACCGTGACTGCCGAGCGCGCATGGTTGAGCAGGGCCGCCAGCTTGCCGCCGCGAATGAAATGCACGCGGTCGGCCACACCGGCCTCCTTGGCAAGGCGGGTGATGTCGGCCTTGAGCCGGGTGCGGCCGTCTTCCAGCGGATGGGCCTTGAACACCAGGTGGTGGTGCCGCGGCGCCCCGGCAGCAAAGCCGCGCAGCGTGACATCGAGAAACTCGGTCATCGTGCGGAACGGCGAATGCTGCTGGAAGCTGGCGTCATGCTCCAGTTGCAAGAGCGCGAGGTGATAGGGAAAGCCGCCGGTGCGCACGCGCCAGGTCGCCAACCCACGCTCGACCGCCTGAAAGGGCATGGCGAGCAGGCGCGTCAGGTGCAGCCGCGCCTCCTGCGCGACATTCAGCGCCCGGTGCGGTCGAAAGTTGCGATAGGCGCGGTTGGCCAGCAGGATGCGGGCGTGATAGGCGGCGCCGTAGAACACATGCTGGCGCATGTCGCCCCAGTGGGTGGGGGCGTCGATCAGGTCGGTTTCCACCGCCTCGAGCGCGCGGCGCATCTGCGGCACGTCAAGGTCCATCAGCCGGGAATGGCCGTTGGCGCCGCCGCGCTCATAGGTCACCCACCAGGGCCGCAGATAACCTTCCTCGAAGACATGCACGGTCAGGCCGCGTGCGCGTGCCTGGGTCACGGCCTGTGCGTGGATAAAGCGGGTGTCGCCATAGAGCACGAGGTCGGTGATGGCGTGCCGCTCGAACAATACGGCAACCTCGTCCGGCCAGGCCTCCTGCAGGCCGGTGAAGGGGATATAGCCTTGCCGCCCCCAATAGGCCTGATCGCCACGGTTGAAGCCGACGCGCCAGACCTCGGCCCCGGCGCGGCGCAGCATGGCGCCCAGCTCGTGAAAGAACGGGCCGTGCGGCCCCTGAAGGAACAGAAATCGGCGGTTGTCGCCGGTCGCGCGGATCATCGGGGGCCTGCCTGTCTGCCCTTGGGGGTGTTCCCCTTTTGCCAAAAGAATGCCAGATATCAGGACAGGTATAAACCCCGAAGATGGACAAGCTATGACCGGAATCGGGGAGCAGAAGGCGGGACACGCATGTTCACGGGCATCATTTCGGATATCGGCCACATCCTGCGCACCGAGGCGCGCGGCGACCTGAGGGCACGGATCGCCACCGGCTTTGACGTGGCGGGCATCGACATCGGCGCCTCGATCGCCTGTGACGGGGTCTGCCTGACCGTGGTGGCGACCGGCAGCAGCCCGCAGGGCTGGTTCGACGTGGACATCTCGGCGGAAACGGTGGCCAAGACGGCCATCGGCCGCTCCGGCTGGGCGCCGGGCAAACGGCTGAACCTGGAGCGCGCGCTCAGACTGGGGGATGAACTGGGCGGGCACATCGTCTCGGGCCATGTCGACGGCGTGGCCGAGGTGACGGGCCTGACCCCAGAGGGCGACAGCCTGCGGGTGACGTTCCGCGCGCCCGAGGACCTGGCGCGGTTCATCGCGCCCAAGGGCTCGGTGGCGCTGAACGGCACCTCGCTGACGGTCAACGAGGTGGCGGGGGTGCATTTCGGCGTCAACCTGATCCCGCATACCCGCGCGGTGACCACCTGGGGCGACGTGGCCCTGGGCGATGCCATCAACCTCGAGATCGACACCCTGGCGCGCTATGTGGCGCGGATGCGCGACTGGGACGCCGGGCACTGATGCCGGTGCCGCAAGGCCCTATGCCGACGAGTCCGGGGCGCTGCCCCGGACCCCGGGATATTTGACGAGCAAAGAGGGGCGGTTAACATCTCCCTAACGCCCCCCCTCTTTGCTCCTCAAATATCCTCAGGGGGGTGAGGCCGCAGGCCGAAGGGGGCGCGAGCGCCCCCCTGACCCGGTCCACCGGGGGCGTTGACCGCGGGCCTTGGGGCGCGTATGGCAGGCCTGCGCGGATGGCCGGGCGGCCGCGGGACTCCGATCAGTCGGGGGCTCGAGGAAAGTCCGGACTCCATGAGACGACGGTGCCGGGTAACGCCCGGCGGGGGCAACCCCAGGGAAAGCGCCACAGAGAAGAGACCGCCTCCGGATTCGTCCGGCGGCAAGGGTGAAACGGTGGGGTAAGAGCCCACCGCGGGACGGGCAACCGGACCGGCAAGGCAAGCCCCACCGGGAGCAATGCCGAATAGGGGCCTCGCGCGGGAATGATCGGACGGGTTTTGCGACCCGGTCGATATCGCCGCAGGGACATCTCAGCCCAGAGGCCCGGGTTGGCAGCTCGACCCCGCCGGTAACGGACGGGGCAGATGAATGGTCGCCGCCGGGGGAAACCCCGGAACAAAATCCGGCTTACAGGCCATCCGCGCGTTTCCGTCAGTGCCACAATTGTGCCCGATCTGGGGGGCAGAGTGGAACTGTGCAGGGTATCCGGCGATTCGCCGGTCGCCGCTGCCACCCGGTTTTCCGGCAGGAATGGTTCTGACAATGCCCAATATCATCACCCGTAAACGGTTGTTCACCGAAACCCATCGCCGGCGCCCCCATACGGGAGCACCGCGGCCCCGTCTGCTGGGCGGGCAGGCCCTCGCACAGGCGCAGCGACTGAGCCACGCCTCGATGAAGCCGGGCGTGCTGGGGTACGGGCTGTTCCTGCTCGACGCGCTGGCGATCGGCCTCAGCGGCCTGCTCAGCGCGCCTCTCGCGCAGGGCACGGGGCTGTCGCTGTCGTCGCAGGTCTGGTCGGTCTGGCTGGCGGTCGTGGTCTCGGCGCTGGTGGTTCGGCTGCTGGGCGGTTACGGATTTCGCCGGATGCGCGACCCGGTGGTCAACGCGTTGATCGGGCTGCTGGCGCTGGGTGTCGGACTGGCGGCCGTGCCGGGGCTGGTCTGGCTGGCGGGCGGGGCGCCGGACGCCCTGCGCGGCTGGATCGAGCTATGGGCAGCCGGCGCGGCGATTCTGTGCATCGCCATGCGGCTGGGCATGTCGGCGCGCATCCGCTACCTCGTTCGGACCGGGCGCATGGAGCATCGCATCGTCCTGCTGGGCGGCGGCGAGGCCATTGCGCCCCTGATCCGCGAGATCGACCGCGAACGGCGCAAGGGCCGCCGCCTGTGCGGCTTTTTCGACGAGCGGATGGACAAGCGCTCGCCCGATATGGTGGCGGGCCATCACAAGACCGGCGATGCCGACGATCTGGTCGAATTCGCCCGTCTGGCGCGCATCGATACGGTCATCATCGCGATTCCCAATGCCTCGCAAGAGCGCATCCGCGAATTGCTCAGCCGCCTCTTTGTGCTGCCGGTGGACATTCGGGTGCTCGACGGTGCCGAAATCCCCGAATTCTCGCGCAAGCGGCGGTTGAGCATCGGCCCGTTCAAGCTGATCGAAATCTACAAGACGCCGATCGACGGCTTTGCCGCGTTCCGCAAGCGGGTCTTCGACCTGATCTTTGCCAGCATCGCGCTGGTGGTCTTTTCGCCGTTGATGGCGGTGATCGCTCTGATGATCAAACTGGAATCACCGGGACCGGTGCTGTTCGTGCAAAAGCGCCACGGCTATAACAACAAGCCGATCTCGGTGCTGAAATTCCGCTCGATGTATGCCGACAAATGCGACCCCACGGCGGTCAAGGCGGTGCGGCGCGGCGACAACCGGGTGACGCGGATCGGCAAGTTCATCCGCCGGGCCTCGATCGACGAGTTGCCGCAGTTCGTCAATGTGCTGCGCGGCGAGTTGTCTCTGGTCGGCCCGCGCCCGCATGCCACCTCGGCGCGCACCGGCGACATCGTCTATGACCAGATCACCGAGGCCTATTCGGCCCGCCACAAGGTCAAGCCCGGCGTCACCGGCTGGGCGCAGATCAAGGGCTGGCGCGGCGAGTTGAATTCGCCCGAGAAAATCCGCCAGCGCATCGAGCACGACCTCTATTACATCGAGCATTGGTCGCTGTGGATGGACTTCAAGATCATGATGATGACCCCGTGGTCGCTGGTCACGACGAAAAACGCCTACTAGGCCATCACGGGGCGTTGACTCTGCCCTTGGCATGGGTAAAAGGCGGGGCTCAAAGGAATTCAACGGTAGCCCCTGCGCTGCCGCGCGCAGGAGACAGCCATGGCGAAACCGACGACGATCAAGATCCGTCTGAACTCGACGGCGGGCACCGGCCACTTCTATGTGACCAAGAAGAACGCCCGCACGATGACCGAAAAAATGGTCATCAAGAAGTTCGACCCGGTTGTGCGTCAGCACGTCGAATACAAGGAAGGCAAGATCAAGTAAGATCTGCCCTCCGTTTTTGACTGGGGCCGCCCTTTGGGGCGGCTCTTTTCATTCCAACTCGGCACTCGCCTGCATGGCCATTGCGCCATCCTCGCGCCGCACCCAAAGCTGCGCGCTGTCGCCCTCGATGCGGGCGCACAGGGTAAAGCGCGTGCCCGCGATCACCGGCGCCGTGGCGCGAAATTCGAACCGGCGTGGCAACCGGGCGCCCTCGATGCGCAACAGGTCCAGCAGCAGCGTCGCCAGCAACGGCCCATGCACCACCAGGCCCGCATACCCCTCGGCGGCACAGAACGCGCGGTCATAATGGATGCGGTGGCCGTTGAGGGTCAGCGCCGAGTACCGAAACAGCTCGACCGGCCCAAGCGTCAGGCTGCGGCGCAGATCCTCGCCCTCTGGCGCAGGCAGCAGCGCCCCGGCTGGCGCGTCAGCGCGGCGATAGACCACGTCCTGCTCTTCCTCGATCCGCAGCGCCGCGCCGGCCTGCCATCGGTGGCGCAGCGTGACAAAGGCCAACGGCCCGCTGCGCGCGACCTTTTCGGCCACCTGCGTCACCCTTGAGCGCCGGGTGACTGCCTCGCCAATGCGCAGCGGGGCGTGAAACACCAGCCGCCCGCCCGCCCACATCCGGCGCGGCAGCGGCAGAGGCGGCATCAGATGGCCAAGGGCCTGATGGCCGTCCTCGCCCGCCTGTGCCATCGGATAGACCCGCAGCGCGTGGAACCAGTGCCACAGCGGCGGCAGCGGGGTGCCGGGCGCAAACCCCTCGTCGCGGTTCAACGTCGCGGCCATCGCCAGTGCGGGGAAGGGCGCGATGACCTCGCTGACCGCCTCTTCGACCGGCGCCCAGCCGGTCATCCGATCCGCCCGCGCGGCCCCTCGCCCACCTGCGCCCGGTGCAACAGCAACTGGTCGAGCAAGACGCAGGCCATCATCGCCTCGCCCACCGGCACGGCGCGAATGCCGACGCAAGGGTCATGGCGACCCTTGGTGACAACGTTGAGCTCCTCGCCACTGACGCCGATCGACCGGCGTGGCGTCAGGATTGACGAGGTCGGCTTGACGGCAAAGCGCACGATCACCGGCTGGCCGGTGGCGATGCCGCCCAGAATGCCGCCGGCGTGGTTCGACAGATACTCGGGGCCCTCCGGCCCCATGCGGATCTCGTCGGCATTGTCGACCCCGGTGAGGGTGGCGGCGGCAAAACCGGCGCCGATCTCGACCCCCTTGACCGCATTGATCGACATCATCGCAGCCGCCAACTCGCTGTCGAGCTTGGCATAGATCGGCGCGCCAAGGCCGGCGGGCACGCCGGTCGCCACCACCTCGACCACCGCGCCGACCGAATTGCCCGACTTGCGCAGCGCGTCCAGATCATCAGCCCAAAGCCCGGCGGTGACGGCATCCGGGCACCAGAAGGGGTTGGCCTCGATCGCCGCCGGGTCAAAGCGGGCGTGATCAATCGCCCGCGCCCCCATCTGCACCATATAGCCGGTGACCCGCAAACCGGGCACCAGCGCCGCCAGCGCCTGCCGTGCGACGCCACCCGCCGCAACCCGCGCCGCCGTCTCGCGCGCGCTGGAGCGCCCGCCGCCGCGCGGATCGCGGATGCCGTATTTCTGCCAATAGGTGATGTCGGCATGACCGGGCCGGAAGGACTGCGCGATGGCGCCGTAATCCTTGGACCGCTGGTCGGTGTTGCGGATCATCAACTGGATCGGCGTGCCGGTGGTGCGACCTTCATAGACTCCCGACAAAATCTCGACCGCATCCTCCTCGCGCCGCTGCGTGGTGAAACGGTTCTGCCCCGGCTTGCGCCGGTCGAGCCAGGGCTGGAGGTCGGCCTCGGTCAGGGGAATGCCGGGCGGGCAGCCATCGACGGTGGCGCCAAGGGCCGGGCCGTGACTCTCGCCCCAGGTGGTGATCCGGAACAGATGGCCGAACGAGTTGTAGGACATGCGCACCCCCCTGTGTGTTCAGCCCCTGTAACGACCCGCCGCCCTCTGCTCAAGCCCCGGGGTGGTTTCGCCCTCGGCCCCGCGCGCAAGCGCGCGCGCCTCGGGCGACCCGCAAAGGGGGCATTCTGCCCCCCTCGGCCTGCGGCCTCACCCCCCTGAGGATATTTGAAGAGCAAAGATGGGGACCAGGCTTCTCATCTTTGCTCTTCAAATATCCTCCGGGGGTTTCCAAGGGGGTGGAAAACCCCCTTGGGCGGGTGCGGGTGGCAACCCGCGCGGGGCGAGGGGGCTCGATGCCCCCGAGCCCCGCTCCTGCCCGGTCAGAACACCCCCGCTACCTCATACATCACAGGCTCGAAGCGTGCGCACAGCCCGGCGATCACCCGGTTGCGGTCGCGCATTTCCGGCGTGCGCAGCATGGCCTGAAAGTCCTGCCGCCGCGTCCAGCGCGAGTAGGTGCAGATCCGGGTCTGTGCGTCGTTCACATGGATCGCGCCGCCGAGGAACCCCGGTTGGTGGCGGATCACCTGGTCATAGGCCGCGCTCAGCGCTTCCAGCACATCGGTGCAGGTGCCGGGGGTCATCTCGAAGGTGGAAATGACGGTCTGGCCGTCGAATTCGGGGGTAATGGCGATGGGCATGAACTCTCCTCCCTGGCTGGGTGCATCGTGCCCTCTTGCCGCCGCGCTGCAAAGGGCTATCTTCACTATCACCTCGGGGGGCCCAGTCTGGGCTGAGATGCGGCATGGCCGTGGACCCGTTGAACCTGAACCGGTTAGGACCGGCGGAGGGAAGGTGACAGGATGATCCTCCACCCCCACCCGCCCGCAGGCATTGGAGGATGCACCATGCGTACATTGACCTTTGCCGCGGCTTTTGCTGGCGCTTTCGCGCTGGCGGCCTCGGCGCAGAGCCCGCAGTTGCGGGTGTTGACCTATGACAGTTTCGTCTCGGACTGGGGCCCCGGCCCGGCTGTCGAGGCGGCGTTCGAGGCCGAGTGCGGCTGCGATCTGGTGTTCGAGACCGCGGGCGATGGTGCCGCGCTGCTGGCGCGACTTCTGCTGGAGGGGGGGCGCAGTGAGGCGGATGTCGTGCTGGGCCTCGACACCAGCCTGACCTATGCCGCCACCGCCACGGGCCTTTTTGCGCCGCATGGCCGGGCACCCGAGTTGGCGCTGCCGGTGGTCTGGGATGACCCGCTGTTCCTGCCCTATGACTGGGGGTGGTTCGCCTTTGTCCATGACACCACCCGCCTGCCCGAGCCGCCGCGCTCGTTCGAGGAACTGATCGCCAGCGACCTCAGCGTGGTGATTCAGGATCCGCGCTCGTCGACGCCCGGTCTTGGTCTGTTGATGTGGGTGCGCGCGGCCTATGGTGAGCGGGCGGGCGAGATCTGGCGGGGCCTTGCGCCGCGCATCCTGACCGTCACCCCCGGCTGGTCCGAGGCTTATGGCCTGTTTCTCGAGGGCGAGGCCGACATGGTGTTGTCCTATACCACCTCGCCCGCCTACCACCTGATCGCCGAGGGCGATGCGACCAAGGCGGCGGCTGAATTCACCGAGGGGCATTACCTGCAGGTCGAGGTGGCGGGGATACTGGCCGCCAGCGATCAGCCGGCGCTGGCGGCGCGGTTCATGGACTTCATGCTGAGCGCGGATTTTCAGTCGGTGATCCCGACGACCAACTGGATGTATCCCGCTGTCACGCTGGATGGTGGATTGCCCGAGGGGTTCGAGACCTTGATCCAGCCCGCGACCTCGCTGCTGTTGCCGCCGGATCAGGCGGCGGCGCTGCGGGATGTCGCGCTGGCCGAGTGGCGGGATGCCCTGGCGCGTTGAGCCCCGCGGGGTGAGCCTGGCCGCCGCCCTCGTGGCGGCGGTGCTGGTGGCGTTGAACCTTGGCGCGTTGGGCGCCGTGCTCTGGCGGGCCGAGGGCGGCGGCGGCTGGCACGCCGCCGACTGGGCCGCGCTCAGGTTCACGCTGATGCAGGCGGTGCTGTCGGCGCTGGCCTCGGTGGCGCTGGCGGTTCCGGTGGCGCGTGCGCTGGCGCGGCGGCGGTTCACCGGGCGGCGGGTGCTGATCGTGCTGATGGGGGCGCCCTTTATCCTGCCGGTGCTGGTGGCGGTGGCCGGGATGCTGGCGGTCTTTGGCCGCAATGGCCTGCTGAACGAGGGGCTGGCGGCGCTGGGCCTGCCGCGGCTGGGCATCTATGGCTTGCAGGGCGTGGTGCTGGCGCATGTTTTCCTGAACCTGCCGCTGGCGGTGCGGCTGCTGTTGCAGGGCTGGGCGCGCATCCCGGCCGAGCATCAGCGGCTGGCCGCCGCGCTGGGCTTTGGCGCCCGTGCCCGCTGGCGGCATATCGAGGCGCCGATGCTGGCGCAGGTGGTGCCGGGGGCGCTGGCGGTGGTGTTTCTGATCTGCCTGACCTCGTTCGCCGTGGCGCTGACCCTCGGCGGCGGTCCGGCGGCGACCACACTGGAACTGGCGATCTGGCAGGCGTTCCGCTTTGACTTTGACCTTGGCCGCGCCGCGTTGCTGGCGGCCGCGCAGGCCACGCTGGGTCTGGCGGCCCTGCTGGTGCTGGCCTTCGTCACCCGGATCGAGGTCGCGCAGACCGGGCTTGACCGCGTGGCGCCGCCGCCTGCGGGTGGGCTGGCACGCGGGTTTGACGCCCTGGCGATCCTTGGTGCGGCGGTGTTTCTGCTGGTGCCCCTGGGTATGGTGCTGGCGCGTGGCCTGCCGCATCTGGCGGGGCTGCCGGTGCCGGTCTGGCTGGCCGCCGGGCGCTCGGTTCTGGTGGCGACGCTCTCGGTGGTGTTGCTGGCCGCGATGGCCGCTGCGCTGACGCTGGCCGCGCTGCGCCACCGCTGGCCCGAGGCGCTGGGCATGGCCGCGCTGACCGCCTCGCCCCTGGTCATCGGCACCGGGCTTTTCGTGCTGGTCAATCCTTGGGTTGCGCCGGTGCATCTGGCGCTGCCGATCACGGCGTTGGTCAATGCCGCGATGGCGCTGCCCTTTGCCCTGCGGGCGCTGATCCCCGCCGCGCGCCGGGCCGAGGCCGATTACGCCCGGCTCTCGGCCTCGCTGGGTCTGTCGGCCTGGGCGCATGGGCGGCTGGTGCTCTGGCCCCGGCTGCGGCGGCCTGCAGGGCTGGCGCTGGGGCTGGGGGCGGCGCTGTCGATGGGCGATCTGGGGGTGATCGTGTTCTTTGCCCAGACTGGGGCCGAGACTCTGCCGATGCAGATGCATGCCCTGATGGGCGCCTTTCGCAGCGATGACGCGGCGGGGGCGGCGGTTTTGCTGATGGCGTTGGCGCTGGGGGCCTTTGTCGGGCTGGAACGGCTGATCGGAGGGCGGGATGCTGAGACTTGACGGCGTGCAGATCGAACTGGGGGACTTTGCCCTGACGGCCGAGCTTGAGGTGCCGCAGGGGGCGTCGGTGGCGGTGATCGGCCCCTCGGGGGCCGGGAAATCGACGCTGCTGGGGGCGCTCGCCGGGTTTGTGCCGCTGAAGGCGGGGCAGATCCTGTGGCAGGGGCAGCGGATCGACACGCTGGCCCCGGCGCAGCGCCCGCTGAGCCTGCTCTTTCAGGACAACAACCTGCTGCCGCATCTCAGCCTGTTCGACAATGTCGCGCTGGGGCTGGACCCGAACCTGCGGCTGACGACCGAGCAGCGCGCCCGGATCACGCGCGCGCTGGCCGAAACCGGGCTTGATGGGCTGGAGTCGCGCAAGCCCGCGCAACTGTCGGGCGGGCAGATCGGGCGGGCCGGGCTGGCGCGGGTGCTGCTGCGCGCCCGCCCGCTGATCTTGCTGGACGAGCCGTTTGCCGCGCTGGGTCCGGCGCTGAAGGCGCAGATGCTCGATCTGGTCGGGCGAATCGTGCGCCAGACCGGGGCGACGCTGCTGATGGTCACCCACGACCCCGCCGACGCGCGCCGCCTGTGCGACCTGACGCTGGTGGTGGCCGAGGGGCGCGCTGCGCCGCCCGAACCGACGGCGGCCCTGCTCGACGCACCGCCGCCGGGGCTGGCGGCCTATCTGGGCTGACGGGGCGACCCGCCCTAGATCCCGCAGCGCCGCCGCAAGGCCTCGCGCGCGGCGCTCGAGCCGTTCATCCGATAGGTGGCCAGCACCGCCTCATCCGCGTCCAGCACGGTGATCTGGTTGGCCCAACTGAAAAGCGACAGCGTGTCCGGGCCCATCGCGTCCTCGGCAACCCAGCCCTCGATGGCATCCGACCACGTGGCATCCAACTCCATGCGGACATCCCCGAGAACCAGCAGGAATTTCGCCTGCGTGGCAGGGTCGCGCGGCAGCGTATAGCCAAAATAGCGGGTCAGTTCGACCCGCGCCGCCGCCGCGCCCGGTTCGCAGGCCAGCGTCAGCCGCGTCACATGGTTGTCCCCATCCGCGCTGACCTCGGCGCCGGTCTCGGTCGGCAGCACCATCCATGTGCCGGGCGCGACATAGCGAAAATTGCCCTCGCTGCCCCAACGCCCGACAGCCAGCCATTGCGCGGCGGCGGGGGCGGGCAGGGCCAGCAGCGCGGCCATGGCACATGGCAGCAATCGGGCGGCGGCAGGCTTTGGCAGGGGCATTGTGGGACCGCTCTTGTCGGGTTTTCGCATGGTTCGTGATTTTCGCGGCAAAGTTCAAGCAGGGTTCACCAAAGCGTGACAGGCGCGCGCGACGCGCCGGGGGATTTTTCGGCTGTCCCTGGGTCGAGGCGGCAGGACCGATCCATGCCGGGATGGCCAAACCCCCGCAAACCTGCGACGGGAGTGTGGCGCGTCGCGGATCCGGCGGTGCCCCCTGAAACGCAAAACGCGCCCCGGAGGGCGCGTTTCGGTCTGTTTGCAGGGCCTCAGCCGTGTTTGGCCGCGTCCTTGATCGGTGCCCACAGGCGCTTGTTGGTCAGATAAAGCAACGAGGCCAGCAGCGTCAGGAAGATGACGCCCATGAAGCCCCACTTCTTGCGCTCGCCCAGATTGGGCTCGGCGGCCCACATCAGGAAGGCGGCGACGTCCTGTGCCATCTGCTCTTCGGTGGCGGCGGTGCCGTCCGAATACTCGACCAGCCCTTCGAACAGCACCGGGTTCATCGCGACATAGGTGCCCGACGCGGTGTTGTAATAGAACAGCGAGCCGCCCTGTTCGCTTTCCTCGCCGTTGAAGCCGGTCAGGAACGAGGCGATGTATTCCGCCCCGCCCATGCCGCGCATCAACTGGTTGACGCCCAGGCCATAGGGGCCATGGAAGCCGGCGCGCGCCTTGGCCATCAGGCTGAGGTCGGGCGCGTTTTCCAGCGAGGAGGACGGGAAGTGGTCAGGGCCACCCGCCGGGCGATAGTCGCCGGTCGCCGGGTCCTCGATTTCGATCGAGGCGGCATAGGCGCGCATCGTGTCGTCATCGAGCCCCGGGCCGGTGTCCTGCGTCAGCGCGCGGAAGGCGACAAGGTTGAGGCCGTGGCAGGCCGAACACACCTCGGTATAGACCTGCAGCCCGCGCTGAAGCTGCGCGCGGTCATAGGTGCCGAAGGGCCCCTCGAACGAGAAGGCATAGTCGTGCACATGCCCGCCGTCGCCCGCCGCCAGCACCGGGGTGCTGCCGAGGACGAGGGCCGTCAGGGCCGAAAGGGTCAGTTTGCGGATCATGGTATCACTCTGTCCTTTCGATCACTCGGCCGGGATCTGTTCGGGCGCCGGACCGCTTTTCGCGGCCTTTGCCTTAACAGAGGCCTTGAAGTCCTGCTCGATGGTCGCCGGCGGGGTCGTCGGCCGCTCCAGCACACCCAGCAGCGGCAGGATGACCAGGAAGTAGCCGAACCAATAGGCCGAACCGATCAGCGCGATCGAGGCATAGGGTTCCTCGGCCGGCATGGCGCCCGCCCACATCAGGACGACAAAGTCGATCACCAGCAGCCAGAAGAACGACTTGAACATCGGGCGGAACCGGCCCGAGCGCACCGACGAGGTGTCGAGCCAGGGGGTCAGCGCCAGCACCGCAATCGCGCCGAACATCGCCAGCACGCCAAAGAACTTGGCGTCGATGATGCCAAAGCTGATCCAGTTCGCCGCGATCACCACCCAGACGTCAGCGGTAAAGGCGCGCAGGATGGCGTAGAACGGCAGGTAGTACCATTCCGGCACGATATGCGCAGGGGTCACCAGCGGGTTGGCCATCGTATAGTTGTCGGGGTGACCGAGGAAGTTCGGCATGAAGCCGACAATCGCCCAGAACACCGCCAGCACGACGACCAGCGCAAAGAGATCCTTGATGACGAAGTAGGGCCAGAAGGGCAGGGTGTCCTTGGCGGCTTCTTCCTTGGACCCGCGGCGCACTTCGACCCCGGCGGGGTTGTTGTTGCCGGTGGTGTGGAAGGCCCAGATATGCAGGGCGACCAGACCGACGATCACGAAGGGCAGCAGATAGTGCAGCGAGAAGAAGCGGTTCAGCGTCGCATTGCCGACCGCCGGGCCACCCAGCAGCCAGGTCTGGATCGGCTCGCCGATGCCGGGGATCGCGCCGAACAGGCCGGTGATCACCGTGGCGCCCCAGAACGACATCTGGCCCCAGGGCAGCACATAGCCCATGAACCCGGTCGCCATCATCGCCAGATAGATCAGCATGCCGATGATCCAGGTGATCTCGCGCGGGGCCTTGTAGCTGCCATAGTAGAGGCCGCGGAAGATGTGGATATAAACGGCAAAGAAGAACAGTGAGGCGCCATTGGCGTGCAGATAGCGCAGCATGTAGCCGCCGTTCACGTCGCGCATGATATGCTCGACCGAGGCAAAGGCCATGTCGGCATGCGGCGTGTAATGCATCACCAGAACGATGCCGGTGATGATCTGCAGCACCAGGCAGAAGGCCAGCACGATGCCCCAGATCCACCACCAGTTCAGGTTCTTGGGCGTGGGGATCATCAGCGTGTCATAGATCAGCCCGACGATCGGCAGGCGGCGGTGAAGCCACTTTTCGGCGCCGGTCTTGGGCTCGTAATGGTCGTGGGGAATTCCCGACATTCCTGGTCTCCCTTAGCCGAGCTGGATGGTGGTTTCGTCGACGAAGCGCACGACGGGGATCCACAGGTTTTGCGGTGCCGGTCCGCGACGGATGCGGCCCGAGGTGTCATAATGCGAGCCGTGGCACGGGCAGAACCAGCCGCCGAAATCGCCCGAGCCATTGCCCAGCGGCACGCAGCCCAGATGGGTGCAGACGCCGGTCATGATCAGCCATTCGCCGGCTTCGTCCAGCGAGCGGTTGGCGTCACTGGCGTCGCTTTCGGGCTTGTTGGGGTTCTGCGAGGCGGTGTCGGGCAGGTCAGCCAGCGCGACGGCGCGCGCATCGGCGATTTCCTCGGGCGTGCGGCGGCGGATGAACACCGGCTTGCCAAGGAAGTTGACCGTCAACTGGGTTCCGACCGAAACGCCGCTGACATCGACAAAGATCGACGAAAGGGCCTGCACATCGGCCGAAGGATTCATCTGATTGACCAGCGGCCAGACGGCGGCGCCAGTTGCAACGACGCCCGCGCCAGCGGTCGCGTAGTACAGAAAATCCCGGCGAGTGCCTGCGTTGTCTTCTGCGTGGGACACGAGCATGCTCCAATTTTTACGTCTTGGGTCCGGTGGAATGGCCGGAACGAGCCGCAGTCTCCTGCCGCTTCCAAGGCGGGTGTTTAACGGCGATTTGAACGTCAGTCCAGCCGCCACAGGCGGGAAAATTGCCGCAGCGGCACGATGGAGTGCGCTCAGGCCGCGCGGATCAGGCCAAGGGCCAGCGTCAGGGCGAATCCGGCAAAGAAGAGGCCGACGCACAGGTTGATGACGGGCGCGGCGCGCAGAAAGCCGCGGGCGGCGGCCGGGGTCGAGAAGGCCACCGCATACCCGGAATGGATCGTGCCGGCGACAAGGCAGGCGCCGACGCACAGCACGGCGATATCGCCCGCCCCGGCGCGCGCCACCGGAAAGACGGCGGTCATGGTCAGCCAGGTCGTCAAGGCCTTGGGGTTCATCAGCATGATGGTCATCGCCCGCATCATGCCGTCGCGCAGCCGTGCGCCCTTGCGGGCGGCGGGCGGGGGCGGCGGCGCGCGTCGTTGCAGCCCGGCGAGACCGGCACGCAGATACCGCGAGGCGAACCAGACCAGCAGCCCCACGGCCAGCAGGGTCATTGCCGTGCGCGCCAGCGGCACCGCCGCCAGCAGCGCCGCCACGCCCAGAATCATCCCCAGACACCAGCCGGTGATCGCCAGTGCGGTTCCCAGCGCCGCCCCCAGCGCCGCGCGCCGACCCGAACCGATCGCCAACGCGATGGTGTTCAGCACATTCGGCCCCGGCGTCAGCACGTTGAGCGCCAGAAAGGTCCATGCCGTGACGAAATCACCGGCGGGCAGGGTGGTCAGCGACATGATGCCCGCGATGGCTCAGGCGGCAGGCGGCAGAGTGGCCTGCATCGACGGTCGGCTGGCGAAATCGGCCTCCCATCTGGCCAGCGCCGGACGACCGGCGCGCCAGTCGCGCGCGGCATGCCGCAAGTCCAGATAGGCCAGCGCGCAGCCCACCGCCACCGGCCCCATCGTCACCGGCCCCTCCAGATGCGCCATCCAGCGCGATTCGAGCGCATCGAGGCTGCGGGCGATCTTGGCCCATTGCCCTTCGAGCCACGCGGCCGAGCGTTGCGCCTCGGTCCGCAGCACCACCTCATAGCGCATCAGGATCGCCGCATCGAGGATGCCGTCGGCGGTGGCTTCCAGCGTCATCACCTCCCACAGCGCCGGACCGGCGGGATAGAACGCCCGCCCCTTGGCGCTGAGCGAGGCGAGATACTGGCAGATCACCCGGCTGTCATAGAGCGTGCAGCCATCCGCGCGTTCCAGCGCCGGGATCTTGCCCAGCGGGTTGGCGGCAATCGGCATGGTCTGCGGATCGACCGGGGTTCCCGTCGACTCGGACAGGGTGACGCTGTCCAGCATCCCGGTCTCGTGCAAAAGGACCATCACCTTGCGCACATAGGGCGAGGTGGGCGAGTGGTGCAGGGTCATCATGGTGGGCGGCTCCGTCGCTGTGCGGGCGAAACTTAACAGGTTCAGGGGCGCTGTCCATGCCCGCCGTTGGGGCAAAATCCGCGCCGGACGGTGCGGCCAGTGGCTCAGGAGTGCTTGCCGCGCGGGGGGCGGTCGCATTAACTGCGGCCATGGCCCGAAGCACGCGCAGAAAACCGAAACCCCGCCTGATGGACCGGATCGCCGCCGCGACCCGGCGCCTGTTGCGCTGGCTGGGTCTGGGGCTGCTGGGGCTGGCGGCGCTGATGGTGGCCTGGGTCGCGCTCTATAAGGTCGTCGATCCGCCGGGCGGGCTCTACATGTGGTCGGAATCGCGCCGCCTGGGCGGAGTGACCCGCGAATGGGTGGATTTCGACGCCGTCGCGCCCGCGATGGCACGCTCTGTCGTCGCCGCCGAGGATGTGAATTTCTGCCGCCACTGGGGCTTTGACATCGAGGCGATCCGCGAGGCGATGGCCGAGGGCGGCACCCGCGGCGCCTCGACGATCACCCAGCAGGTCGTCAAGAACGTCTTTCTCTGGCACGGCCGCACGATGCTGCGCAAGGCGTTGGAGGCAGTGCTGACGCCGCTGGTCGAACTGCTGTGGTCCAAGCAGCGCATTCTGGAAGTCTATCTGAACGTCGCCGAATTCGACGAGGGGATCTTTGGCGTGCAGGCTGCCGCGCGGCGCTATTTCAGCCGCGAGGCGGCGGACCTGAGCGCGCAGCAGGCCGGCCTGCTGGCCGCGATGCTGCCTGCGCCGCAGACCCGCGACGCCGCAAGGCCCGACGATTTCACCCGCCGCCGGGCCTCGGCCATCGCCGATGGCGCCGCGACAATTGCCCGCGACGACCGGGGCGCCTGTTTCGGCGGTTGAATTTCTTCTGCCCGGGGTGCAAAGGAGGGGGGTATCCCTCAGTGACTTGGCCATGCAGATCACGCCCTCGCTGCTCTATCACACGCCGCTGTCGCCGTTCTGCCGCAAGGTCAGGCTGGTGCTGGCGGAAAAACGGTTGCCTTTCACCCTGAAGGACGAACGCTATTGGGAAGGCGGCACCGAACTCTTGCGGATGAACCCGGCGGGCAAGGTGCCGATCCTGCGCTATGAGGGGCGGTTCCTGTCGGAAAGTCAGGCGATCTGCGAATTCCTCGACGAGGTGCACCCGACCCCGGCGCTGATGCCCGACGACCCGGCGGGCCGCTATGAGGTGCGCCGCCTCTGCGCGTGGTTCGACGACAAGTTCCACGCCGAGGTGACGGCGAACCTGCTGCACGAGCGGGTGAACAAGAAGATCATGGGCCGTGGCTATCCGGATTCGGAACGGATCAAGGCCGGCTCGACGCGGATCAAGTATCACCTCGACTATCTGGCCTGGCTGCTGGAGCACCGGCGCTGGCTGGCGGGCAACATGATGACGCTGGCCGATTTTACCGCGGCGGCGCATCTGTCGTGCCTCGACTATATCAATGACGTGGATTGGGAGCGGGCGCTGCCGGTCAAGGCCTGGTATCAGACGATCAAGTCGCGCCCGGCGTTTCGCGCGCTGCTGACCGATCAGGTGCCGGGATTCCCGCCGCCGCGTCGCTATGCCGATCTGGATTTCTGAGCGGGCAGGGCGCGCGCGGCGGGGGCATCGAGCCCCCGCCGCGCGCCTGCGCGTGCCGCGCAGTGGGGGGCGCTGCCCCCCTCGGCCTGCGGCCTCACCCCCCGGGATAGTTGAGGCACAAAGATGGAAGCGCTGAAAGGGGCCCTGGTCGCGCGGGCGCTGGAGGAGGGGTTCAGCGCCATCGGCATCTGTCGGCCGGGGGCGATCCCCGAGGCGGCCGCGCGGTTGGCGGCGTTTGTGGCCGAGGGGCGCCACGGCCAGATGGGTTGGATGGCCGAGCGGATGCACTGGCGCGGCGATCCTGCGGCGCTGTGGCCCGAGGCGCGGTCGGTCATCATGCTGGCCGAGGCCTATACGCCGGGGCATGACCCCTTGGCGGTGCTGGAGCAGCGCGAGGCTGGGGCGATCAGTGTCTATGCGCAGGGGCGTGATTATCACGACGTGGTCAAGGCGCGGCTGAAGCGGCTGGGGCGGTGGTTGATCGAGGCGGGCGGCGGCGGCATCAAGGTCTTTGTCGATACCGCCCCGGTGATGGAAAAGCCCTTGGCCGCTGCTGCCGGGCTGGGCTGGCAGGGCAAGCACACCAATCTTCTGGGCCGCGATCTGGGGAACTGGGTGTTTCTGGGCGCGATCTTTACCACGCTGGAATTGCCGGTTGATGCGCCCGCCGAGGCGCGGTGTGGGTCTTGCACCGCCTGTCTGGACATCTGCCCGACGCAGGCCTTTCCCGCGCCCTATCAACTGGATGCGCGGCGCTGCATTTCCTATCTGACCATCGAACACGCCGGGCCGGTAGACCCCGCGCTGCGCCCGCTTTTGGGCAACCGGATCTATGGCTGCGACGATTGTCTGGCGATCTGCCCGTGGAACAAGTTTGCCGCCGAGGTGCGCGAGGTGAAATACGCCGCGCGTGAGGGGATGGTGGCGCCGCCGCTGGCGGATCTGGCGGCGCTGGAGGATGCCGGATTCCGGGCGCGGTTCGCGGGTTCGCCCATCAAGCGGATCGGGCGGGGGCGGTTCGTGCGCAATGTGCTTTATGCGATCGGCAACAGCGGCGCGCCGCATCTGGCCAGTGCGGTGCAGCCGCTGCTGGGTGACGCCGACCCGGTGGTGGCCGAGGCCGCCGCCTGGGCGCTGTCACGCCTGCAGCAGTGACATCGCCTGCGGCCAGGCCTCAGGGTCGGCGACGGTCTTGTCGCGGCAGAAGGCATTGCAAAAGCCGATGACCTGCCCCTCGATACGGGCGAAATGGCTGACGGGCGCGCCGGAATAGGGGCAGGCGGCGTTGATCGACGGTCCGTCGCAGGCCTCGGCGGGCAGCGGCGCCGGGCCGGGCCAGGGGCGACGCGCATAGGGCCGGTCGTAAAACGGCTGGTCTGCGCCGTCCACCCGCCCCATTGCCCGCCAGCGGCGAAAGGCCGGATGCGCCAGATGCGCCTGCACATAGGCCATCGCCGGGTCGCTGACCGGCAGGTTGTAGCCGGCGATGCGGGCCGCCACGGGGGCGAAAAAGGCATCCGCCGCGCTGTAGTCACCGCAGAGCCACGGCCCGCTGGCGCCGGTTTCCGCCCGCGCCCAGACCCAGAGCGCCTCCAGCCGCGCCAGATCATCCAGCACGGCCTGCGGCGGCTGGCAGTCAGTATAGTTGAGTCGCAGGTTCATCGGGCAATGGCTGCGCAGCGCGACAAAGCCCGCGTGCATCTCGGCGCTCAGGGCGCGGGCGATGGCGCGGGCCTTTGGGTCGCGCGGCCAGTGCCCGGCCTCGGGGTGGCGCGTCGCCAGTTCCTCGGCGATGGCGAGACTGTCGGCGACCACGATCCCCTCAGGAAAGCGCACGGCGGGCACCGTGCGGGCCGGAAACCACGCGGTCAGGGTCTGGGCAAAGCCCGGCTCATAGAACCGCGTCACCGTCAGCCGGGGCTTGAGGCCAAAGGCCTCGAACAGCAGCCAGCCACGCAGCGACCACGAGGAATAGCCACGGTCGCCAATGCAGAGGTCATAGGTCATGGGGGGCTCCTGTCGAGTTTTGCCAACCATGCCGCAAGCGGGCCGGGGCGGCAAATTCCGAATTGTGCGGCGATTGATCGGATTTTGCGATGGACCGGTGAACCGATGCGCCCGCTGCTGCGTATCCGGGGGACACAGGAGAGGTGAACATGGCCCTCGACAGCTCCGGAACCGACCGCATGGCCCGCCGGATGATGCGCGCCGAGATGCTGGATGCCGAGACCGAGCTCGACCTTGCCCGCGCATGGCGAGACCGGCGCGACGAGGCGGCGCTGCACCGGCTGGTCACGGCCTATATGCGCCTGGCGATTTCGATGGCGGCAAAATTCCGCCGCTATGGCGCGCCGATGCCCGATCTGATTCAAGAGGCCGGGCTGGGCCTGATGAAGGCCGCCGACCGGTTCGACCCCGACCGTGGTGTGCGGTTCTCGACCTATGCGGTGTGGTGGATCAAGGCCTCGATTCAGGACTTTGTCATGCGCAACTGGTCGATGGTGCGCACCGGCTCGACGACGGCGCAAAAGGCGCTGTTCTTCAACCTGCGCCGGGTGCAGGCCGAGTTACAGCGCGAGGCGCGCGACCTCGGTGCGGTTGTCGAGGGTGAGGCGCTCAGCCTCGCCGTGGCCGAGCGCATCGGCGTGCCCTTGGCCGACGTGGTGATGATGGAGGGGCGGCTGTCGGGCGGTGATCTGTCGCTGAACCTGCGGGCAGCGGGCGACGACGAGGGGCGCGAGTGGATCGACAGCCTCGCCGACGACAGCGAAAGCACCGATGCGCGCGTCGCCGGGTCGCAGGACGCCCGCCGCCTGCGGGGCTGGCTGGCCGAATCGCTGGCCAGCCTGACCCCGCGCGAGCAGCGCATCATCGTGGCGCGCAAACTGGCGGACGAGCCGCGCACGCTCGAGGATCTGGGCGGCGAACTGGGCCTGTCCAAGGAGCGCGTGCGGCAGATCGAGGCCGCAGCACTGGCCAAGATGAAGCGCGACCTTGTCCAGCGGGCGCCGGGTGTTTATGCCCTGCTGGCATGAGACAGGCCGTTTTCCTGCTGCTTTCCCTTGGCCTTCCGGCGCAGGCTGATCCGATCGGCCACGATGCGCTGGCCGCGCTGCCCGCGGCGGCGATCACCATTCTGGGCGAAACCCATGACAACCCGCACCACCACGCGCTGCAGGCCCGGGCAATTGCGGCCCTCCACCCCGCCGCGCTGGTCTGGGAGATGCTGACGCCAGAGCAGGCGGCGCGCATGCCCGATCAGCGTGGTGATGCCGCCTCGGTCGGCGCCGCGCTGGGCTGGGAGGGCACCGGCTGGCCCGAGTTTTCGCTGTATTTCCCGCTGGTTCAGGCGGCAGGCGGGGCGCGCCACTTTGGCGCTGCCGTGCCCCGCCCACAGGCAAGGCGCGCCTTTGCCGAGGGGGCGGCGGCGGTCTTTGCCGGCGATGCGGCGCGGTTCGGGCTGGATGCGGCGCTGCCGCCGGACGATCAATCCGCCCGCGAGGCCGAGCAGTTCGACGCCCATTGCGGCGCGATGCCGCTGGAGATGATGGGCGGCATGGTGCAGGCGCAGCGGCTGCGCGATGCCGAACTGGCGCGGGTGGCGCTGCTGGCGCTGGAGCAGACGGGCGGGCCGGTGGTGGTGATCGCCGGCTCAGGGCACGCGCGGCGCGATCAGGGCATCCCGGCGGCGCTGGCGCTGGCCGCGCCGCAGACCGGGGTGCTGTCGCTGGCCTTTCTCGAATCACATCCTGAACCGGACGCGCCCTTTGACCTCTGGCTGGTCACCGAACCGGCCGAGCGCGACGATCCCTGCGCCAGCCTGCGATAACGCAAAAGGGCCGGTCCAACGACCGGCCCCCTGTTTTGTCTGTTCGCCGCTTATTCTCGGTTGCCGAGGAACATCAGCAGGAACTGGAACATGTTCAGGAAGTCCAGATACAGGCTCATCGCGCCCGAAATCGCGGCCTTGTCCAGCCACTCCTGATCGCCCTGCGCGGCGTGCGCGACATAGGTGTTCTTGATCTGCTGGGTGTCAAAGGCGGTCAGGCCCGCGAAAATCAGCACGCCCAGGCCCGAGATCGCGAACATCATCGCCGGCGATTGCAGGAAGATGTTGATGATCATCGCCACCAGAAGGCCGATCACACCCATCGTCAGGAAGGTGCCCATGCCGCTGAGGTTGCGCTTGGTGGTATAGCCGATCAGGCTGAGACCGGCAAAGGCGATGGCGGTCACGAGGAAGGTCTGCACGATCGAGAACGAGGTGTAGACAAGGAAAATCGAGCTGAGCGAGACGCCGATCAGCGCCGCAAAGACAAAGAAGCCGACCTGCACCGCCGCCGCCGAGGCGCGGTTCATCAGCGCGCCAAAGCCGAAGAAGATAAAGGCCAGCGGGGCCAGCATCACCACCCAGCGCAGCGGCGAGGCATAGAGTGCATAGCCAAAGCTGGACAGATACTGCCCGTTCGGCAGTTGTGCGGCGGCGTTCGCCGGATCGGTGGTGGTCGCCAGCCCGGCAATCGCCCAGGCCCCCAGCGCGGTAATCAGCATGCCCACGGACATCGTGCCGTAGACCTTGTTCATGTGGCTGCGCAGGCCTGCGTCGATACTGGCGCCAAGGGCACCGATGTCACTCGGGCGCGCGGTCTGGTAGTTGGCCATCTTTCCCTCCGTTGGAATTCTCAGGGACGCCGCCCGAAACGGGCCGCGCCGATGGCCAACATATTGGCATTGGTTCCACTGATTTCAAGTCTTGGCGTGAGGCCTCAGCGCCAATGGCGCGGCGCGTCCCAAAAGGGCCGGGCCGCCTCGGCCCTGGCCTGATCGGGCGTCAGGCCCAGATCGGCCAATTGCACCGCGTCCAGCGCGGCCAGATGCCGGCGCTGACGGGCCAGCGCACGCATCGCAGTCCAGCGGCGCAGCAGCAGGCCGGGGCGCGGCAGCGACAGCACGGGCGCGAACAGGGTCAGGGCGCGGGCAGAGCGGGACATCGGGGCTTTCCTCTTGGTGATGCGAGTCGCGGGTTTCATCGCGACGCTTGATTGAATATTCGGCTTGCGATAATTAGGAAAACGAATGTTCGTCATGCCATGCATCAGGATTCTTGATATGCGCCGCAACCTCGACCTCTCGGCCCTGCGGGCCCTCGCCGCGATTGCCGATTTCGGCGGCGTCACCCGCGCGGCGCATGTGCTGAACCTGACGCAATCGGCGGTGTCCATGCAGATCAAGCGGTTGGAGGAGTCTCTCGGCCTCGATCTGCTCGACCGTTCGGGGCGCGGCGTCAGCCTCAGCGCCTCGGGCGACCAGCTCCTGACCTATGCGCGGCGGATTCTGGCGCTGAACGACGAGGCCGTCTCGCGCCTCACCGATTCAGCCTATGAGGGCGAGATCATGGTCATGGTGCCGCATGACATCGTCTATCCGCATATCCCGCAGGTGCTGCGCCACTTTCAGCAGATGTTCCCCCGCATGCAGGTCAAGTTGCAGGCCCGCAATACCATCAAGGCCAAGGCGGCCTATGCGGCGGGCGAGTGTGACCTGATCCTGACCACCGAGCAGCATTGCGAGCCGGGCGGCGAGACCCTGACCCGGCTGCCGCTGATCTGGATCGGCGCGCCGGGTGGGCAGGCGTGGCGTCAGCGGCCGCTGCGCCTGGCGCTGGGGCGGTATTGTGTGTTCCGGCCGGGGATCATCGGGGCACTCGACCGGGCGGGCATCCCCTGGGAGGCGGCGGTCGAATCACAATCCGACCGCACGCTGGACGCGGCCGTCAGTTGCGACATGGCGATCCACGCCCTGCTGGCCGGAACCGAGCCGCCGCATGCCGAACGCATTGCCCATGGCGGCACCTTGCCCGAACTGGGCAGCCACCTCGTCAACCTTTACGTCCGCCCCGGCCTGCCCAAACCCGGCGTCGCCGCGCTGGCCGACCTGCTGCGCAAGGCCTGGAGCGGCGAGCCGCGTCAGGCCCTCGCGGCGGAATAGGTCACATCGTCACCACCACCTTGCCGGTCGAGGCGCGGCTGCGCATCAACTCCATCGCCTCGGCGGTGCGGTCCAGCGGCAGGGTATGGCTGACATGCGGGTGCAACTCGCCGCGCGCATACATCGCCATCAGATCGCGTAGCGACCGGGTGATGACCTGCGGCTGGAACGCGGCATAGCCTCCCCAGTAAAAGCCGATCACCGAGATATTCTTGACCAGCAGGATGTTCGCCGGGAACTGCGGCACCCCGCCACCGGCAAAGCCGATGACGATAAACCGCCCCTCGGGGTTCAGCGCCCGCAGCGCGGCACTGGCCGCCGGTTCGCCCACCGCGTCATAGACCACATCGACCCCGCCCAGCGCCTTGAACGCCGCCTTCAGGTCGGTGCCCTCGCTGTCGATCAGCACCGAGGCGCCTGCCGCCCGCGCCACCGCCAGCTTTTCCGGCCCGCGCGCCACCGCCACCACCCGCGCCCCCATCCGCGCGCCGATCTCGACCGCCGTCAGCCCGACGCCCCCGGCGGCGCCCAGCACCAGCAGCGTCTCGCCCGGCGCCAACCGCGCCCGATGCGCCAGCGCGACATGCGAGGTGCCATAGGCCACCATGAAACCCGCAGCCTGCTCATAGGGCATCGCAGCAGGGATCGGCAGGCAGCGCGCGGCGGGGAAGCAGCCATATTCCGCCAGCCCGCCCTGCCCGGCAAAGGCGGCAACCCGCTGGCCGATCGCCAACCCGGTGACGCCCTCGCCCAAGGCCTCGACCTCGCCGGCAACCTCCATCCCCATGACAAAGGGCAGGGGGGGGCGCTCCTGATACTGGCCCTTGGCCATCAGCAGATCGGCAAAATTGAGGCCACAGGCCCGGTTGCGCAACCGCACCTCGCCGGGGCCGGGCACCGGCAACGGCAGGTCGATGACCGACGGCGGGGCCTCGGTCGAGGACAGGACAAAAGCACGCATCAAATTTCCCTCCGGGTCAGACGCCTGCACAATGGCGGCAGGCGCGACGGGGGGCAAGCCCACGCCAGACGGGCCGATGCAAGGTTGGATTGTTGCAAAATGCAAATGCACGCAAGAGTTGAAGCTGGTTGCATTGCAAAATGCAAAACACGTCTTGATGGAGCAGGCTTGGCGTGTTTACATCCTCACGGATACATCGACAGCGCCGTCAGGATGCCGTCACGTCAACTATGGGTTGGATCAGCCGCCGCCTTGCTCACCCGCAGGGGCCGTCGGGCGTTTGGTGCAGGATGCCGGCGCAGATCGCTTGAATTCCGACCTGAGGCCGGAAAAAATCACCGATGCGCAATACTTGGCACGATAATTGCTTGATGAGAACGCAGGGAAGACCAAGACAGCAGGGCGCCGTGCACAGCGGCCAGAAAAGCCCGCGACAGAAGGAGTGAAGCCGTGAAGCATCCCGTTGACGTCCATGTCGGCAAGCGTATCCGTCACCGCCGCTGGATGGTGGGCATGACCCAGCAGCAACTGGCCGATTCGGTTGGCATCAAGTTCCAGCAGATCCAGAAATACGAAACCGGCATGAACCGCGTCAGCGCCTCGCGGCTCTGGGATGTGGCGCGCACGCTGGGCGTGTCGATCAGCTTCTTCTTCGAGGGGTTGTCGGGCGAAGAAACCGGCGATGCCGCCATCCAGTCCGACCTGATGGCCAACAAGGAAGCGATGGAACTGATCCGCGCCTATTATGCGATCCCCGAACAGCAGCGCAAACGCCTGTTCGATCTGGCCCGCGTGCTGTCGGACGCGGCCTGACACCAAGGGCAAGACTTGCCGGGCCTGCCCCGCACCCCTACACAGGGCTGGTCCAAGGAGTCACCTGCCATGCCCCGCACGCCCCTCTCGCCCGCCGCAACCCGCGAACTCTGGAGCGTCGCGCATGCGCTGGCCGATGCGGCCCGCCCGGCGACGCTGGCGCATTTCCGCAGCGCGACCCTCAGCGCCGACAACAAGCTGACGGGCGGCTTCGACCCGGTGACGGCGGCTGACCGCGCCTCCGAGGCGGCGATGCGCGCCGTGCTGGCGCGCCTGCGGCCACAGGACGCCATCCTCGGCGAAGAGGAAGCCGCCAAACCGGGAACCTCGGGCCTGACCTGGGTCATCGACCCGATCGACGGCACGCGGGGCTATCTGTCCGGCACCCCGACCTGGGGCGTGCTGGTGGGACTGGCGGATCCGGACGGCCCGTTGCTGGGCATCATCGACCAACCCTATATCAAGGAACGCTTCTGGGGCGGGCTGGGCGAGGCCTTTGTCGAAGGGCCGATGGGGCGGGCGCCACTGCGCTCCCGCGCAGCGCGGCCCCTGAGCGAGGCGATCCTCTATTCGACCTTTCCCGAGGTCGGCACCCCGGCCGAGGGCGCTGCCTTCCGCCGGGTGGTGCCGAACACCCGCCTCACCCGCTATGGCACCGACTGCTACGGCTATGCCCTGATCGCCGCCGGGCAGATTGACCTGGTGATCGAGGCCGGGCTGCAGACCTATGACGTCATGGCGCCCATCGCCGTGATCGAGGCCGCGGGCGGGCTGGTGACCAACTGGCAGGGCGGCAAGGCGCATCAGGGCGGGCAAGTGCTGGCAGCCGCCAATGCCGCGATCCACGCCGAGGCGCTGGCGTTGCTGAACGGGTGAAGAAGGGGGGCGCTGCCCCCCGTCGCCGTTCCGGCGACTCCCCCCGGGATAGTTGAAGCACAAAGATGAGGGGCGCGCGGCAAAGCGGCGTGACCTGCCAGAGACCACGCCGCCATCTTCGCGCACGGTCATCGCCGTCCCCAGCTGTACCGTGCCGCCAGAGTGGCAAACCGTCCTTAAAGAACCGTTAACGCCCCATCTTTGTGCGTCAACTATCCCGGGGGGTGAGCGCGTCAGCGCGAGGGGGGCAGCGCCCCCCTTTCTGGCCCGCTCTCAGCCGCGCGCCACCAACCGGCCGTTCACCCAAGTCGCCGTGATCGCCCGGTCGTCGCCCATCATGATCGTCGGAAACAGCGCCTCCCAAAGGTCGTTGGCCCGGGCCGCGCGTTGGGCGATCACCGGGGTCGAGGCAAGGTCGATCACCGCCAGATCCGCCTCCATCCCGACCGCCAGATTGCCGATCTTGTCCCCCAACCCCAGCGAGATCGCCGAGCCCTGGGTCGCCAGCCACCACAGTTGCGCCGGATGCAGCGCGGTGCCGCGCAATTGCGCGATGTCATAGGCCGCCGCCATGGTGCGCAACATGGAGAAGTTCGAGCCGCCGCCGATGTCGGTGGCGAGGCCCACCCGCTGGCCTTCGGCCTTGAGCCCCGCCATGTCGAACAGCCCCGAGCCGATGAAGGCGTTGGATGTCGGGCAATGGATCAGCGAGGCGCCAGCCTCGCGCAGCCTCTCCCGTTCGCGGGGCGTCAGGTGGATGGCATGGCCGAAAAGCCCGCCTTCGCCAAAGAGCCCGAATCCCTCATACACATCGAGGTAATCGCGCGCGTTCGGGAACAGCGATTGCACCCAGGCGATTTCCTCGCGCTGTTCGCTGAGGTGGGTCTGCATCAGGCAATCGCGGTGTTCGGCCCAAAGCGCGCCCAGCGCCTGCATCTGCCCCGCCGTCGAGGTCGGGGCAAAGCGCGGCGTGATGACATAGGACAGCCGGTCCACTCCGTGCCAGCGGGTCAGCAGCGCCTTGGATTGGTCATAGGCGGTCTGCGCCGTGTCGCGCAGCGTGTCGGGCGCGTTGGTGTCCATGCAGGTCTTGCCGCCCAGCACCCGCATGTCGCGCGCTTGTGCGGCGGTGAACAGGGCATCCACGCTTTCCGGGTGGATGGTGCAAAAGCTGCAGATCGTCGTCGTGCCATGCGCCAGCATCAGGTCGAGGCAGGTCTCGGCGGCGGTCCGTGCATGGCCGGCGTCGCCAAAGCGCGATTCCTCGGGGAAGGTATAGGTATTCAGCCAGTCGATCAGCCGCTTGCCCCATGAGGCGATGATCGCGGTCTGCGGGTAATGCACATGGGCATCGACAAAGCCCGCCGAAATCAGCGCGGTGCCATAGTCATGCACCCGGGCCTGCGGATGGGCGCTGCGCAGGGCCTCGGGGTCGCCCAACGCCACGATCCGTCCGTCCTGCACCAGAACACCCTGTCGGGCGCTGTGCACCGCGGCCTCGGGGCCCTGGAGGAACGGGTCGGCGGCAAAGCCGAGGGTCTGGCCGATGAGCAGGTCGGGCATGATGAGCCTTTCAACAAAGCCGGGAAACCCTTTATCGCGTGAGCGTTTGCGCATAACAACCTCTGGCATGGCCGATTCTGATGGTGCAGTTCGGCGAAAGACTCTCAGGCAGGAGGCGAAAATGGCGGAAATGGACCCCGGCGCCGCGATCCCGTCCGATGAGGGTGATCTGACCGCCGCGCGTTTTGCCACGGTGCTGGCTGCGGTCGAGGCCGCGGATGCCGCGGCGGTCGCGGCGGCGCTGGAACCCCTGCACCCGGCCGACATCGCCGACCTGCTGGAACAGATCAGCGCCACCGACCGGCGGGCGCTGCTGGCGCTGTATGGCCGCGAGATCGACGGCGAGGTGTTGTCGGAACTCGACGAGGCCATCCGCGAAGAGGTGATCGAGGCGCTGCCGCGCGAGGTGCTGGCCGAGGCGGTGCGCGAACTCGACACCGACGATGTGGTCGACATTCTCGAAGACCTCGAACAATCCGAGCAGGATTTCATCCTCGAAGCGCTGGAAAGCGACGACCGCGCGGCGGTGCAAAGCTCGATGGCCTGGCCCGAGTATTCTGCCGGGCGTCTGATGCAGTCCGAAACCGTCGCCGTGCCGCAGGACTGGACAGTCGGGCAGGCGATCGACTTTCTGCGCGCGGCCGAAGAATTGCCGGACCAGTTCTATCACGTCCTCCTGGTCGATGTGCGGCACCGGCCGGTGGGCTATTGCACGCTGGGCCGGGTGCTGGCGTCGCGGCGCGACATCGCGCTGACCGAGATCGCCGAGGACAGTTTCCGCACCATCGAGGCCGGCGAGGAAGAGAGCGAGGTGGCGCATCTCTTCAACAAGTATCACCTGATCTCGATGCCGGTGGTGGATGGCGCGGGGCGGCTGGTCGGGGTCATCACCATCGACGACGCGATGAACGTGCTGGACGACGAGCACGAAGAGGACGTCCTGCGCATGGCCGGTGTGCATGACGAGGCGGCGCTGTCGGACAGTGTCTTTGCCACCATCAAGGGGCGGCTGCCCTGGCTGGCGGTCAATCTGGTCACGGCGCTGGCGGCGTCGAGCGTGGTGGCGCTGTTTGCCGACACCATCAGCGCGCTGGTGGCGCTGGCGGTGCTGATGCCGGTGGTCGCCTCGATGGGCGGCAACGCCGGCACGCAGACGATGGCGGTGACCGTGCGTGCGCTGGCCACGCGTGAGCTGACCCCGGCCAACGCGCTGCGCATCATCCGGCGCGAGTTTGCCGTGGGGGCGCTGAACGGCGTGGTGATGGGCAGCGGCACGGCGCTGGTGGCGACGCTGTGGTTCGGCCTGCCGCTGCTGGGTCTGGTGATTGGTCTGGCGATGCTGGGCACGCTGACCGTCGCGGCGCTGGGCGGGATCGTCATTCCGATGCTGCTCAACCGGCTCAAGATCGACCCGGCGCTGGCCTCCGGGCCCTTTGTCACCACGGTGACCGATGTTGTCGGGTTCTTTGCCTTTCTCGGCCTTGCCTCGGTGCTGTTGCTGTGAGCATCGACCAGATCAAGGCCGAGGCCCGCAAGGCCGCCTTTGCCGCCCGCAAGGCCGTGTTTGGCACCGGGCGCGACGCCGCCGCGCAGGCGCATCTGCGCGCCGCACTGGCGGCCCATGGCCCGGCGCCGCTGTCGGGCTATCTGCCGATCCGCACCGAGATCGACCCGGTGCCGGTGATGGCCGCGCACTCCGGCCCGGTCGGTGTGCCGGTGATCCCCGGCCCGGCGATGGCGCTGCAGTTTCACCTCTGGACCCCCGACTGCGTCCTGGTCGAGGGGCCGTTTGGCGCCCGTGTCCCGGCCGCAGGCGTGGCGATGGTGCCGCGCGTGCTGATCGTGCCGATGCTGGCCTTTGATGCGCGCGGCTATCGGCTGGGCTATGGCGGCGGGTTCTATGACCGCACGCTGGCCGCGCTGCGCGCCGCCGGGCCGGTGACGGCGCTGGGCTTTGCCTTTGACGCGCAGCAAGTGGCCGACGTGCCGACCGACGCCTATGACCAGCGCCTCGACGGCGTGGTCACCGAAAGCGGCCTCAGGCTGTTCGCCTGAGGCGCGCGGTCAGGCGCCGCCTGTCACTCCAGACACAAGGTCTCGCGCCGGCCGGGGGCGGTGAACACCTCCTGACAGCCGAACAGCGGCTGGAACGGCGCGCAGGTGCCCGAGCGGGCCAGACAGACCCCCTCGCAATCGCTGGCGCTGGTGCAGGTCGCCCCGGCATCGCGCGTCGGCAACACGCAGGAATAGATCCCGTTGCCGCGCGGCGTCATCTGCCCGCCTTCGCGCAGGCAGGCCGCGCGTTGCTGCGCCAGCAACGGCGAAACCGGCTGCGCGGGCACTGGCACGGCTGCGGCTGGCGCTTGAACCGGCGCCACCTCGGGCAGGTCCGCCAGCGGGGTTTCCAGCACCACCGGTTCGGCGGCGCGCGGCGGGGCAGCGGGGGGCGGCAGCGGTTCGCAGCCGGCCAGCGCAGTCAGTGTCACGAGCAGGATCAACAGATGTCGCATGATATCCTCAGAACGGCAGGGGATGAGAGCGGTGCAGCCGGTCGATGCCGGCCACCACCTCGGGGCTCAGGCGGGCCTGCAGCGCCGGAAGCTGGCGCGCCAGTTGCGCCGCCGTCGTGGCGCCCAGGATGGGGATGGCCCGAAAGGGCCGCGTGCGGTGCCAGGCCAGCGCCATGACCACCGGGTCCAGCCCGTGCTCACGCGCCAGCCCCAGATAGGCCGCCACGGCGTCGAACACCCGCGGCGTGATGCGCCCGCTCAGGTCCGGGTTGATCGACCGCCGCGAGGCCTCGGGCGTCACGTCGCCCGCGTATTTCCCGGTCAGCAGGCCCGCAGCCAGCGGCGAGAAGGCCAGCAGCGGCACCCCCTCCATCACGCAGGCCTCGGCCAGATCGGTGTCGAACACCCGGCACAGCAGCGAATATTCGTTCTGGATCGAGGCGATGCGCGGCAATCCCTGCTCGTCCGAGGCGCGCAGCCATTGAGACAGGCCCCAGGCGCTTTCGTTTGACAGGCCGAACTGGCCGATCTTGCCCTCGGCGATCAGCGCGGCGGCCTCGGCCAGCACGGCCTGCACCTGCGCGCGCATGGCGGCGGCGTCACCGGGCGGCGCATAGGTCCAGTGCTTGCGGAAGTGATACGATCCGCGGTCCGGCCAGTGCAGTTGGTAAAGGTCGATGTGGTCGCAGCGCAGCCGCGTCAACGAGGCCTCGACCGCCGCGCGCAGCCGCGCCGCGCCGACCGGCGGCGCCCCGCCTTCGATCACCGCGCTGCCGATGCCGGTCACCTTGCTGGCCAGCACCAGCCGCCCGCGTCCGCCCCGTGCCGCGATCCACTCGCCGATCACTGATTCGCTCAGGCCCAGCGTTTCGGCGCGGACCGGGTTGACCGGATACATCTCGGCGGTGTCGAGGAAATCCAGCCCGTGCTCCAGCGCCATGTCGATCTGCCGATGCGCCTCGGGCGCCGGGGTCTGGTTGCCCCAGGTCATCGTGCCAAGGCAGAAGGGCGGCACCGGCGGTCCGGAATGCGCACCGGGACGGCCGAGCGGAAGCTTGTCCATCATTGTTTCCTTTTGGGAAACAACCTTAGCGACAGAGCGGGAATTGGCAAGGCATGGCGTGCGCATGGCGAGAAATATTGAGAACATAAAGCGAACATGCTAGGCAGACGCATGCCTGATGCCGCCCCCCTTTCCCCCGTGCCCCCCCTGGCCCCACTGGGGCCGATGACGCTGGCCCGCGGCCGCGTGCACGAGATCTGCGGCCCGGCGCGTCATACGCTGGCGGCGCTGGTGGCCGGGGCCGCGCAGCCCGAGGGGCCGGTGCTCTGGCTGCGCCCCGGCTGGCGGGCCGAGCGGCTGGGCGCGCAGGGTCTGGCGCGGCTGATGCCCGATCCCGGCGCGCTGATCGTCGTGCCCTGCAAGGCGCCGGTCGATGTGCTCTGGGGCATGGAAGAGGCGCTGCGCTCGGGTGCGGTGGCGCTGGTGGTGGCCGAACTGGCCGACCCGCCCGACCTGCGCCAACTGCGCCGCCTGCATCTGGCGGCGGGTGACGGGCTGGCGCGCAACCGGCAGGCCGGGCGGGCACTGCCGGCGCCGCTGGGCCTCGTGCTGGCGGCCGAGAGCGCCGACAGCCGCATCACCGGGGTCGAAAGCCGCTGGGCGCTGCACCCGCTGCCGCCCTCGGCACAACCCGAGGGCGGCCTGACCAGCCCCGCACTGCGCGCCTCGGGCCGCTGGCGCCTCGCCCGGCTGCTGATGCGCGGCCTGCCGCCCCAGGACTGGGACCTGCAGGGCCACGCGCCGCCGTCCGCCCTGCAAGACCGCGCACCGCGCATCGCCGACCCTGAAATCCCCGAACCCGCCGCCCGCATCTTTGCTCTTCAACTATCCTCAGGAGGGTGAATTTGCGCAGCAAAGAGGGGGGCAGAATGCCCCCCTGTCCCCGACCCATCCCGCGCGCCCAGACGTCAGAACGCCGCACGGCCTTCTGCGCGGCGGCTGTTCCCCTCGGCACAGCGCCGCCGCGCCTGCCGTGGCACAAGGGCGAAACCACCACGGAGATCACCATGCCCCGCCCAGGTTTTGCACGCGCTCTTGCCCTACTGACGCTGATCGCCGCGCCCGTCGCACAGGCGCAGGACAGGCTGACCCCCGGCTTCTGGATCTTTCCGCACGAACCGGCCCTCGCCGCCGAGACCCTCGCCCAATTGTGCCAGCACGGCATGTCGCTGGTGCAGGCTGACGGCACCAGCGTCAGCTTCCTTGCCGATATCGAGGGTGGACGCAATCGCATGGTGATCGACAGCGAGCAGGTCTGCCATGTCGAGGACGGCTTTGCCGACTGCATGACACGCCACTACACCGACACAGGGATCGAGGATTTCCGCAGCGCCACCGAGTTCCTTCGCGACGACAACGGGCACCTGCGGGCCTTTTCCACGAACATCGCCACCGGCGCCCACACCCAGAGCTATCCGCAGATCTGCCCGCCCACGGCGGTGCGCGATTTCATGGTCGGCTGGCTGGCGCTGGGTGCCGAGGGCTGAAACGCCTCAGACAAAGGCCTCGGGACGCACCTCGCGGGCCATGTGGTCCAGCACCGCATTGACGAATTTCGCCTCGCGCCCCTCGGGGAAAAATGCCTGCGCGATCTGCACGAATTCGGTGATGATGACCCGCGGCGGGGTGTCGGTTTCCACCAGTTCCGCCCCGGAGGCGCGAAACAGCGCGCGCAGCGTCGGGTCGATGCGGGCGATCGGCCATTTGGCGACCAGCGCCCGGTCGGTCAACTGGTCGATGCGCGCCTGACTGTCGACCGCCATGTCGATCAGGCGGCGGAACAGGGTGATATCCGCCTCGACCCAGGTCTCCTCGTCGCCCTCGGCGCCGATGCGATGCGCCTCGAACTCGCGCCGGACCTGATCGACGGTCTGGCCCGAGGATTCCATCTGGAACAGCGCCTGCACGGCATAGAACCGCGCGGCGGCGCGCAGGGCGCGCTTGTCGGTGGGGGTGCTCATGCCTGGTCACCCTTTTGCGCCAGCAGGATTGTCTCGGCCCGGCCAAAGCCGACGGTGCCGCGTGGCTGCGTCCAGCGCCGCCCCAGCGCGATCAGATGCAGCGCCGCCGCCGCCGCGCCGCCGCCCTTGTCCTGATGCGCCGGATCGGCGCGCACCACGGCCTGCGCATGGTTTTCCACCGTCAGGATGCCATTGCCGAGGCAGGCGCCCTGCAGGCCCAGCAGCATCAGCCCGTTCGAGGAATCGGCGCAGACGGTGTCGTAATGCGTGGTTTCGCCGCGGATGACGCAGCCCAGTGCGACATAGCCGTCGAAATTGGCCAACCGATGCGCCTGGCTGATCGCCAGCGGCACCTCCAGCGCGCCGGGCACCTCGATGGTGTCATGCGTGGCGCCGACGGACTCGAGCGTCTTGCGCGCGCCCGCCAGCAGCATGTCGGCGATGTCGCGGTAATAGGGCGCCACGACGATCAGCACCTTGACGGGCTTGTCAAAGGACGGCAGCGGCAGGATCTGGTGGCTGGCTCCGGCCATGACTCACTCCTTGGGGATCGGGCGGGTGCCCGCGATGCTGAGGCCATAAGCCTCGAGGCCGACCACGCGCGGGGTCGGCGAATTGGTCACCAGCGTGATGCGGTGCAGCCCCAGCGCGGCGAGGATCTGCGCCCCCAGCCCATACTGGCGCAGCGTCTGCGGCGAGGCCGCGTCGTCGAGCATCAGCTTCATCTGCGTATCGCGCAACAGAACGACCACCCCGCGCCCCTCGGCGGCGATGGCCTTCATCGCGCAGCGCAGGTCGCCCGCGTGGCCCTCGCCGATGCCCAGCACGTCTTCCAGCGGGTTCATCGCATGCATCCGCACCAGCACCGGCGCCGGGTCGGCCAGATCGCCCATCGTCAGCACGATATGCTCGGCGCCCTGCGTCTGGTCGGTGAACACCCGCATCGACCAGGTGCCGCCATGCGCCGACTTGACGCTGCGCTGGGCGCTTTCGCGCACCAGATTGTCGTGGCGGCGGCGATAGGCGATCAGGTCCGAAATCGTGCCGATCTTCAGATTGTGCTTTTGCGCAAAGGCCACCAGATCGGGCAGACGGGCCATTTCGCCGTCGTCCTTCATGATCTCGCAGATCACGCCCGAGGGGTTCAGCCCCGCCAGACGGCTGATGTCCACCGCCGCCTCGGTATGCCCGGCGCGCACCAGCACGCCACCTTCGCGCGCGCGCAGCGGAAAGATATGGCCCGGCGTGGCGATGTCGGCGCCGGTTTTCGACGGGTCGATGGCCACCGCGACGGTGCGCGCGCGGTCATAGGCGGAAATCCCGGTGGTCACGCCTTCGCGCGCCTCGATCGAGACGGTAAAGGCGGTCTCGTGCCGCGAGGCGTTGTTGGTGCTCATCAAGGGCAGGCCCAGCGCGTCGATCCGGTGGCCGGGCATCGACAGGCAGACCAGCCCGCGGCCATGGGTCGCCATGAAATTGATCGCCTCGGGCGTGGCCATCTGCGCGGGGATCACCAGATCGCCCTCGTTCTCGCGGTCCTCGTGATCGACGAGGATGAACATGCGGCCATTGCGGGCGTCGTCGATGATCTCTTCGATCGTCGAGATGGCGTCGCGCCAGTTGCCTTCGACCGGGCCGGGCTTTTCGTAGTCCATCATGCGCTCCTGCTGTCTGTCGTGCAGATAGCGCAAGCGGGGCGCGGGTGAAAGGGGGGGGCGGCGCCGCGCGGCGCCGCGACATGGGCGCGCGCCCGCCCGCCTCAGGCCAGCGACAGCGCCCGGATGATCTGGCCGAAATCCGCCGCTTTCAGCGAGGCGCCGCCGACCAGCGCACCATCGACATTCGCCAAGCCAAAGATCACCGCCGCATTGCCCGGATTGACCGAGCCGCCATAGAGCAGCCGCGCTCCCGCAGGCGCCCCAGCGCGCAAAAAGGCGTGGACCTCGGCAATCTGCTCGGGCGTCGGGGTGCGGCCGGTGCCAATGGCCCAGACCGGTTCATAGGCGATCACCGTATTCGCCGCATCCGCCCCCTCGGGCAGCGAGCCTGCCAGTTGCGCACCCACCACCGCCAGCGTCTCGCCGCTGTCGCGTTGGGCCAGTGTCTCGCCCACACAGACCACGGCCACCAGCCCGGCGCCCCAGGCGGCGCGCACCTTGGCGGCAATCTGATCCGAAGTCTCGCCATGATCCGCCCGGCGTTCGGAATGCCCGAGGATGACAAAGGTCGCCCCGGCATCGGCCAGCATCGGCGCCGAGATGTCGCCAGTATGCGCGCCCTTTTGCTGCGCGTGGCAATCCTGCCCGCCGACCCGGATCGCCGACCCTGCCAGTGCCTGCGCCATCGGCGCCAGCAGCGTCGCGGGCGGGCACAGCAGCACCTCGCAGCCGGGCGCCGGGAACGCCTCGGCCAGTGCACGGGCCTCGGCCAGTTGGGCGCTCAGGCCGTTCATCTTCCAGTTCCCGGCGGCCAGCTTGCGAATGTTCATGCCTGTCTCCCTTTTGCCGCCCAGTAAACCCGATCCGCCGCGCCGGGCCAAGTCGCCAGAAACGCGCAGGCCTTGACCTGCCCGCCGCGCCGCACGATTTCTTTGGCCAAGGGGCGGGCAAGAGATTGTTTCCCCCGCCTGACCTGCGCTATCCCAGCGCAAACAGCCAGAAGGACCGCCACAATGCCGCATTACCGCTCGCGCCGCTCGACGCATGGCCGCAACATGGCCGGGGCGCGCGGCCTCTGGCGCGCCACCGGCATGACCGACGCCGATTTCGGCAAGCCGATCATCGCCGTGGTCAACAGCTTTACCCAGTTCGTGCCGGGCCATGTGCATCTGAAGGACCTCGGCCAGATGGTCTGCCGCGAGATCGAGGCCGCGGGCGGGGTCGCCAAGGAATTCAACACCATCGCCGTCGATGACGGCATCGCCATGGGCCATGACGGCATGCTTTACAGCCTGCCCTCGCGCGAGTTGATCGCGGATTCGGTCGAATACATGGTCAACGCCCATTGCGCCGATGCCATGGTCTGCATCTCGAACTGCGACAAGATCACGCCCGGCATGATGATGGCGGCGATGCGGCTCAACATCCCGACGGTCTTTGTCTCGGGCGGGCCGATGGAGGCCGGCAAGGTGCAGATCGGTGATCTGGAAAAGGCCGTGGACCTGATCGACGCGATGATCGCCGCCGCCGATGACAAATACACCGACGCCGAAGTGGACGAGTTCGAAAAGAACGCCTGCCCGACCTGCGGCTCGTGCTCGGGCATGTTCACCGCCAATTCGATGAACTGTCTGGCCGAGGCGATGGGGCTGGCCCTGCCCGGCAACGGCTCGGTGCTGGCGACCCATGCCGACCGCAAGCAGTTGTTCCTGCGCGCCGGTCGCCGCATCGTCGAGATGGCCAAGGGCCATTACGAGCGCGAGGAGCCCGGCCACCTGCCGCGCGACATCGCCAGTTTCAAGGCCTTCGAGAACGCGATGAGCCTCGACATCGCCATGGGCGGCAGCACCAACACCGTGCTGCACCTGCTGGCGATCGCCTATGAGGGCGGGGTGAATTTCACCATGGACGACATCGACCGGCTGTCGCGCAAGGTGCCGGTGCTGTGCAAGGTCGCGCCTTCGGTGGCGAATGTGCACATGGAAGACGTGCACCGCGCCGGTGGCATCATGGGCATTCTGGGCGAGATGTATCGCGGCGGGCTGCTGCACGGCGATGTGCCGACGGTGCATTCGGCCAGCATGGCCGAGGCGCTGGCGAAATGGGACATCAAGACGGCGAATGACCCGGCAGTGAGCGAGTTCTACCGCGCGGCGCCCGGTGGCGTGCGCACGACCGAGGCCTTCAGCACGCAGAACCGCTACAAGGCGCTGGACGATGACCGCCAGACCGGCGTGATCCGCACGGTCGAGGACGCGTTTTCCAAGGATGGCGGGCTGGCGGTGCTGTTTGGCAATATCGCCCAAGACGGCTGCATCGTCAAAACCGCCGGGGTCGATGCGTCGAACCTGACCTTTACCGGCACCGCCAAGGTCTACGAATCGCAAGACGCCGCTGTCAGTGGCATCCTGACCGGCAAGGTCGCGGCGGGCGAGGTGGTGGTGATCCGCTATGAAGGGCCGCAGGGCGGGCCGGGCATGCAGGAGATGCTCTATCCGACCAGCTATCTGAAATCGAAAGGGCTGGGCAAGGCCTGCGCACTGCTGACCGACGGGCGGTTCTCGGGCGGCACCTCGGGCCTGTCGATCGGCCATGTCAGCCCGGAAGCGGCCGAGGGCGGGTTGATCGGGCTGGTGGAAACCGGCGACGTGATCGAGATCGACATCCCCGGCCGCCGCATCCATCTGGCGGTGGACGAGGCCACGCTGGCCACCCGCCGCGCCGCCAAGGGGCCGCTGCCGTGGAAACCGGCCGAATACCGCAAGCGCGAGGTGTCCACCGCGTTGAAGGCCTATGCGATGCTGGCCTCGTCGGCGGCGCGCGGCGGCGTGCGGATTCTGCCGGGCGAGGACTAAGCGGCGGTTTCGCCCTCGTTCCGCGCTGGCGCGCGGGCCTCGGGCGACCCGCAAGGGGGGCATTCTGCCCCCCTCTTTGCTGCGCAAATTCACCCCCCTGAGGATAGTTGAAGAGCAAAGATGGAAAAAGGCGCGCCCGGTTGAGGGGCGCGCCATTTGGTTTGGGCAGAGTGGCAGGTCAGGACTTCGGGCGGCTGGGGCGTTTGTCGCCGCCACCGGTCGGGCGCGGTCCCTTGGTGAAGGGCTTGCCACCGGGTTTGCCAAAGGGCTTGCCGGTCGGTTTACGTGGGCCCTTGCCACCCGGCGAGAGGCTGGCCGAGGGGTTGCGCGCGGCGTCCGGGTCGAGGCGGGGCCGGGCGGGGCGTGCGTCGGCCCCGGCAGGTGCCCCGGCATCGGCGCGTTTGGTCCGCGGTTTGAAGGGACGGTCACCCTCGGCTGGGCGGGGGGCGTAGGGCCGGTCGGAGCCTTCAGGGCGCGGGGCGCGCGGTTTGAAGGGGCGCTCACCCTCGGCCGGGC
>Ga0209573_1000635_pt1 | contig 69035 bp, 53 predicted proteins | sample TNRBio252014_DNA_FD_185870 | JGI IMG/M metagenome (GOLD analysis project Ga0209573, IMG submission 185870) | Wastewater treatment Type I Accumulibacter community from EBPR Bioreactor in Madison, WI, USA - TNR Reactor_6/25/2014_ DNA (SPAdes)... | ecosystem: Engineered > Bioreactor > EBPR >...
TGCACGCCGACCACCCCGACTACGAACCGGCGATCCGGGAGCAAATGGCGACGACTTTGCTTGGGCGCTTTGAGGTGGACGAAACCATCGAAGCAACCGCACTGACGGACCTGTCTAAACAGTGGCAGGCACATCTCACCAAGCAATTCAATCCCAAACGCAGCCTCCGCAAATACCCGGTGCGCTATTTCCAGGACCGGCGCTTGTTTGCTACCGTGATAGACCTTTTGCTCGAAACCGACAACGGCCTCGTCCTGATCCAGAACAGCGGTTTCGGTGGCGACGCGAAACAGTTGGAGCGCAAAGCTGGCGAGTTGGGCTCCTGGCTGCACCTGAGCAAAAAGGCCGTGCAGGCGCTTTTTAAGGCGGAACGGGTGCGCACGTTTGTGCATTTTGTGCTGCATAGTGCTGTGGTGGAGGTGGAGACGAAGGAGTCGGAGACGTTGTTTTGAAGAAAGATTGATGAGAGATGATTGATAAATGATGATTGATGATGTGACTGAGCGATCCCGCAGGGTGAATGCCCGGTGTGCATTCAAGCGAAGGAACGCGTCAGCGGTGTTTAGCCTATACACATTTGATGTTTATGTATCTCCCACATTAACAATCATCAATCATGTAATCGTCAATCATCAATAAAAAATGAACGATTAAGCATCATTTTATAGAACTGATCACCTCTGCCTTCGGGGGTTAGGGGGCTAAAACGACGCAATACTCACCAACGCCGCCATAGAAACCCCAAGCAGCACCATAAACAGATAAACCGCACCAGCCGAAAACATTTTGATGCCCGTGACGACGCGGTTTTCCCGGTAAGTCGTTCGAAGACTGATGAACAGGTACGCCACGCAAAGCAACATCGGGATGCCTTCAAATGCATAGTTTCCTAAAAGAAGCATCGGCAAATACCAGCAGATAAAAATGAGAAACACCGCCGAGTGAAAATGTAGGGCAAAAACTAAGTGGCTGATGTAATACGGTGCGCTGTTTTTAAAAAACAACCAGATCAAAAAGGCAAAAAAAGGCACCAGAAAAAACATCGTCCTGGAAATATTGGTCATAAATGACTGCTTGAACTCCCGGATGCTAACCGCACCGGTCATTAGCCGGGAAGTTCCTTTCATCAGCATTCGGGTCGCTATATTTGGAGAGATGTCCTTCTCAAGCAGGAAACTATCCATTTGGGTTTCGTTGAAATCCCGCACACGCGCCATTTCGCCCGCACTCGTGGGGAATGAAGTGGTCAGCATATTGATGTGCAGACGGGTTGTATCGCTACTTTGCGAAATCCGGCTCAATTCTTCCGGTTGGCCTTCTTGGTCCGAAAGGCTGCCCTGGATCAGAAAAAAAACGACACTGATGACTAAGTATAAACGGAATGGCTCTACATACCGAACGCGGCGACCTTCGTTAAAATCGGCACTGATGCGACCGGGTTTGGTAAACAAGGTGCGCAAGGTGCGCCAAAGCCGGGAGTCGTAGTTGAAAACCGACTCAAAGAAAGATTGGATCCAAAACCGCAGCGGAGAGCGGATATCGCGCCGCGCCTGGCCACAATGGTGACAAAACGAGGCATTGCCCGCAGCGTATTCGGTTTCGCAGTTGGGACAGTGTGTTGCGGTGCTTCGTTGATCCATCATGTGGACGAAGATATAAAGTCGGGTGGAAATTTTTATCTTGAGATTGTTTTTTACAACATAGTTCTTTTTTTACAACATAGTTCACATAGGGGTTTCACATAGGACACATAGTTCTGATGCACCCCGGGAGCAGCTCCTATGTGATCTATTGTGAAAACAACTATGTGCCCTATGTGGTAAAAAACAAAAATCTATGTGGTAAAATCAAAACAACCAGCATGGTCTCCATCATCCTCCCCTTCTACCAGGTTTCCCCCACGGCCTTCGATGAAGCCATCCGAAGCATCGCGGAACAAAGCCTGCGCGACTGGGAACTGATCCTGGTGGACAACAACGCCGACGCGGCAACCCGCCAAATTGCTGAAACATGGGGCGGAAAAGATGTACGCATCCGGATAGCAAGCGAACCCGTTCAGGGCATTGCCTTCGCGCTAAACCGGGGATTGCAGGAGGCTCGCTTCAGCCTCATTGCCCGCATGGATGCTGACGATTTTTCCCACCCCACCCGCTTGGAAAAACAAGTGGCTTACCTGCATGACTATCCCGAAATTGACGCCGTTTCCACCCAAACCACTTTTGAATCGGAGTTGGATCAAAGCGAAGGTTACGACTGGTTTGTGCAATGGCAAAACGGCATCGTCAGTCCGGAAGCCCATGCCCGCGCGAGGTTCATCGAATCGCCGTTGGCGCACCCGACGATTGTGTTCCGAAAATCCCTGATCGAACGCTACGGGCCTTACAGTACGGAAAATGTGCCGGAAGACTACGAACTCTGGCTGCGCTGGTTCGATGCGGGCGTTCGGTTTTACAAAATTCCGGAGCCGCTGCTGATCTGGAAAGACCACCCGCAACGGCTGTCCAGAAACCACCCCAACTATTCCACCGAAGCTTTCTGGTGGGTAAAATGTCAGTACCTGGCTGCCTGGATTAAACGAAGTGCAGCGCCGGAGAAAAAAATCATCGTATGCGGCGCCGGTAAATTGCCCCGTTTGCGGGCGAAATTGCTGGAAGCACAGGGCATTGAAATTTATGGCTACACTGACGTAAAGATGCGCCAGCCGGACGGCATTCATTTTATCCCTTTGCCGAAACTAATTGTGCCTGAAGCATGGTTACTGCTTTGTTTTATTTCAAAACGCGGGGTTGGCGAGGCAGTGGCGCAACATTTTTCGGCGCTGGGGTTTGAGGAGGGGAAGGATTTTTTGATTTGCTGATTTTTACCACATAGGCTTTTGTTTTTTACCACATAGGGCACATAGTTATTTTCACATAGATCACATAGGAACTGCTCCCGGGGTGCATCAGAACTATGTGTCCTATGTGAAAACCTCTATTGTGAACTATGTGGTAAAAAAGAACGATGCGGTAAAAAATAAAATTTACCGCACATAGCGGCGCGAGGTATAATTACAACTCAACCCGATACCCCACCCCATAACTCATCGCCCGGTTCTTCGACACCTGAAAATCATCTACATCCGGCATGCCGTGGTAGTAGCGGAATTCGGCGGTGAGATAGCCCGGACCGGCTTTCACGCCTATGCCGCCGCCACCGTAATAGCCGAAGTCGAAGCGGTTCACATTGGGTTCCTCGTCAAAAACCAGGCGGTTGCGTTGTGCAGGGGCTTCGGGATTCTCAAAAGAAAATTCACGGTAGCCGCTGATCATATAAGAATAACCAGCGCCTGCCTGGACAAAGAACTGGAGCCTGTTTTGCCAGGCGTTCAGATGGCCTTGCACCATCACGGGCATTTCAATGTAATTGCCGACAAAAGTGACTTCATCTCCGCCGATGGGCAATTGGAACCCTGGAAAGCAAGCCGCGCCGCGCTGCACAAACCCTGGCGCAACCACTAAGCTGAGGTGCTGATCAATGGCGTACTCGACGGTCGCTGAAGCGCCTACATTGTGGATGTAGACCTGTTGACGGGAAATGAGCAAGTCTTCATCGTATTGCTGCCAGGCGTCGTTGTAAAAAACATTGACGCCAAGCGTGATTTGTGCGGAAAGGCCGGTAGCGAACAGGCTGGCAGAAAGGAACAGAAAGTGCGCAAGTTTCATAGCAGTGCGTTTTGTTGAGTGAGGAGTGAATTTGCTATGAAAGACGGGTTGCAACTGCCAAATCGTTGGCAGGGTCGAATTCGTTATCCATGGATGGGCAATTATCAGGATCATCCAAAGGAATGACCAACCAAATTTCCACGATGTGCTGCAAAGAAATGCTAACTTTAAGGGTTTTTGAACCTTTTCCCACATCTGCTATTCTATGCTGCATGAGCAATAACAATCCATCTCAGCCGGATCGGCAAACCAGCGTTTTTGAACGGGCCTACGATCCGCTACCCCAGGCCCTTGTCACTTTTGCAGCCGTATTGGTGGTGAACCTCGGCGCCAAATTGGTGAAACTAACCGGCCTCATCCATATCTCCGACCGTTTTCCCTGGATGGCAGCCACTGCCTTCCTTCTTTTTTATGCCATGCTGAACAGCGTTTTTTCGCTTTCTGCCAAAAGCATGATGCGCTACTGGGGGCGTTCTGTGTATTGCTTTATGGGTTTAGCCGCTGCTTCCGGCCTTCTGGCCTGGCTGTTTTCTTCCCTTTCCATCGGAGAAGCCGGCTCCTACCGCTGGCTTTATGTGGTGATCACCGTTGGTTATTTGGTTTTTCTGAGCATCGTCTCGTTTATGCGCAATATCGTGGATTTTGCGCAGCGGGAGGAGTGGAATCAGCCAAGGTGGAAGAGTAAGAAGCGGAAATAGTATTTGTCTTTAAAGGCCGGTAGCTATATTGTGCGAACATTCCGTTCCCTTCAATCTCCTATCACTATGACAAAAATCACGCTCCTCTTCCTCCTCCTTTGCTGCATCGCGTGCCAAAACAAAACGCCCGGCGCCCCTTCGGTGTTCTCCCCCGATGAAGCCCTTTCCGATTTCCAACTCCCCGACGGCTTCACTGCCGAACTCGTTGCCGCCGAGCCGTTGGTGGAAGCACCTGTGGCCTTAGCTTTTGACGAAAACGCCGATTGCTGGGTGGTGGAAATGCGCAGCTACATGCCCGACGAAAATGGGCTGGGCGAAGACGCACCAACCGGCCGCATCAAAATCCTGCGCGACACCAACCGCGACGGAACAATGGATCAGGCTGTCCTTTTTTTAGATTCGCTGGTGCTGCCGCGGGCGGTGTGCCCGGTATACGGCGGCGTGCTGGTGGCCGAACCGCCGGCACTTTGGTTTTACGAGCGAAAAGGCGACCAGGCGGGTCCGCGAATCCTGGTAGACAGCACTTTTGCCGAAGGCCACAACCCCGAACACCAGGCCAACAGCCTGACCCCCGGCATGGACAACCGGATTTACGCGGCGCGTTGCGAAAAGCGCTACCACCGCGACAAAGGCGGCGTCTGGCACATCGAAAAAGTGAGGTTTCGCGGGCAATGGGGCATGGCGCAGGACGATTTCGGACGACTGTATTACAACGACAACTCCACCATCCTGACGGGCGATAACCTGCCCCCTTCGGCCTGGCCGCTCGCCGCGTTGTCTTTGAGCGCCGCGGTCAGCAAAAAATTCGGTGTCAGGTACGGTTCCAACCGGGTGTTTCCGCGAAGACCCACGCCGGGCGTCAACCGAGGTTATCAGGAAGGGGTTTTGGACAGCACGCAGCGGTTAGTCAATGCAACGTCTGCCTGTGGCCCCACGATTTTCCGGGGGGATAATTTTTCCGCAAAGGACTTCCATAAAACCGCGCCTCCAACGGACGGATCGCAATTTTTGGCTTTTGTCCCCGAAGCTGCCGTTCATTTAGTCAAGTGTGTGGTCTTGTCGCAGACTCCGGAAGGTATTTCCGGCGCCCCCGACCGGGAAGGAGCGGATTTTTTGACGGCAACCGATGAGCGCTTTCGCCCCGTGAACACTTATACTGCACCCGACGGAACCCTGTGGCTGGCCGATTTTCACCGCGGACTGATCCAGCACGCCACCTACCTGACGCCGTATTTGCGGGAACACATACGGACAAAAAATCTTTTGTCTCCGACCCATTTAGGCCGCATTTTCCGCATCCGAAAATCTGAAAATCCGCCCCAGCCCTGCCCGGCATTGGGAAGCTTGTCTGCGGCTCAATTGGTGGAAATCCTGGCGCATCCCAACGGCTGGCGGCGCGACAAAGCCCAGTGGTTATTGGTAGCGCGGGGGGATACGTCCATTGCGCCCCAACTGCGCGAGCTGGCACTCCGCCACGCCGACCCGCGCACCAGGCTTCACGCCCTTTGGACGTTAGACGGGTTGGACATACAAACGCCCGGGTTCCTGAAAATGGTTTTTGAGAACAGCAACCACCCCGAAGTGGCCCGCCTTGCCATCCAATTATGCGCACCCGATGATTTGGCCGCGTTCAAACAACTGTTTGCCATAGCCGCTGCTGCCGAAATGGTTCATTTTGCGGCAGCAGCGCCTAAGTTTTCCACCCGATATGCGGAAGGCATCCGGCCGGTTTTACAAAAATTGGCGCTGGATCATGCCGCCGATACGCTCTGCGCGGCAGTGCTGGCGGGTGCGCTTTGGGAAAATGGTTCGCCGGAGCAGGTGGCCGGTTGGCGCAGCTTTTTTGCCCGAAAAGGGTTGCCGCACACCGCCGCGTTGATGCGCTATTTGGAAAAATCGCCGGAAGCGAACGTGCAATCAGGCGACCCTGCCGTAGCCAAGCTTTCCGTGGCTGACCGCGAACTTTACTACGAAGGTCGCGGATTGTACGACACCTACTGCACTGCCTGTCATGGAAAATCCGGCGAAGGTATCCCCAACCTCGCGCCGCCGCTCGTGCAATCGGGCTGGGTCACGGCGGCCGACAAAAGCATTCCCATCCGCATTGTGCTCGACGGATTAGAAGGCCCCGTGACGGTGGCCGGAAAACCCTATGCGCTGCCGGGCGTGATGATCGGGATGCGCGAAAATTTGATGGCGAACAACGGAACGATCGCGAAAATCATCACCTATATCCGCAATTCCTGGGGCAACGAAGCCAGCCCCGTGCAGGTGGCCGAAGTGGGTCAGGTACACGAGACAACCAAAGGCCGCAAGAACCCATACAAAGTGGAGGAATTGCTGCCGGGCGGCATGGAACCCGAAGCGGAAGCGCCAAAACGGGCTGTTTCGATTCCCAAAAACCATGCAGCGCCCGACCGAAAAGCAGAACCCGCTTTCAACCCGCCCTGGCGCAAGCTTTTTGACGGCAAAACCCTCCGGGGTTGGCGCCAGATTGGTGGCGTGGCAACTTACGCCGTGCAGGATGGCAGCATCGTGGGTACGACGGTGCCCGGAACGCCGAACAGTTTTTTGATCACCGAAAAACGCTACGCCGATTTTGTGCTGGAAGTAGAGTTTCGGGCAGATACGAACCTTAACAGCGGCATCCAGATCCGGTCTAACCATTTTTCGGATTACAAAAACGAGGTCTTCCACGGGTATCAAATCGAAATAGACCCTTCGCCGCGTGCCTGGAGCGGCGGCGTATACGACGAAAGTCGCCGCGGCTGGTTGTTCAAATTAGAAGGCAAGCCGGAAGCGCAGCGTGCCTACCGGAAAAACGACTGGAATCATTACCGCATCGAAGCTATTGGCAACCGCATCCGCACCTGGGTAAACGGCGTCCCTGCTGCCGACCTGACCGACAGCCTCACCCGTTGCGGGCATATCGCGCTGCAGGTACACGACATCGGCCAGGATCTGGCGAAAGCCGGACGCAACATAGCCTGGCGCAATATTCGGCTGCGCGACCTCGGCGGCACAGTTTGGTCAGCTTCCCTTGAAACCCCGGAACAACCCGTCAGCGCGCTTTTTGATGAAAACCCAACCAGTGCCTGGCAGGGCGACTGGCTGACACTGGATTTTCGGAAAAACAGGCGGCTGAAAAGCTTGGTGGTGACAACGTCGCCTGCACACGAACAGGATATGGAAATTGCCGTAGCAACTGAACAGGCGCCGGAAAAATGGAGGGTGGTTTTTGATGGGAAAACCGGGGCGGAAACCATTAAATTTGGGCGTCAAAAGGTGCGGTATTTGCGCGTTTCAGGAAAGAGGAGGACGTTGGTGATTGGGGCGTTGAAGGTGGAACACGGGGAATAGGACACGCGAGGGGACATCGCGCGAGGCCGTGGTGCCGGGTGGAACCCGGCGAATAGGACACACGAGGCGGAGCCATCGCGCGAGCGGGGTTATCCGACAAAAAAACTGCCATCCTTTTGTCAATAAAACAGCCAAGCAACCTACGTTCAACCTTAGTTTCCAACAACCTAAAAAAAGCGCTAACTTGATTGCAACAACATGCGCGGAGCTGTGTAAAAACACCCTGGCTGTTATTTTTATGGCGGCCGTTTACCTTCTGTCTGGCTGCGCAAAAACAGACAACAAAACAACGAACCGTATTTTGGTTGACAGCGCTTCCAAAGAAGTCGGGTCAATGTGGCCGAACACGAGTTATTTTGGTCCTCTTGTAGATACCATTTTAAATCACAGCAATATAAAATTCAATAAATTAGAAAAAGATAGCCTGACGTTTTATTACGAGTCGGATCCGTTTTTTAAAAAAAATATGACCAATCTGGTTGATGATGCGATCCAGGCAAAAAATCACTGCGTCAGGTTGCTGGGCAATAAACAAATATCTTACCGCCTGAAAGTAATTTATTTTAGCGACCGGGAAAAATTGCGCCCTTTCCTCAATATGGCACCCAAAGGCTATGCATTACCCGATGCCTATACCTTATTGATCGCCACCAATGATTCCACCAGAGCTTATCATACCCATGAGCTCATGCATATTGTATCCATCAACCAGTTTGGCGGGTATGCTGCCGAACCCACCGGATGGATACAGGAAGGCATTGCAGTTTATGCGGATAATCCCTGTATGACGTATCCCATTCATGCCATTGCTGCGAACATGCTCAACACCAACAAACTGGTGCCTTTAGATTCTTTGTTTCATCAATTCAGAAGCCTCCCTGAAATGGTGGGCTATTTGCAGGCAGGAAGCGTTGTACAATTTTTTGTAGAACAGTACGGATTGGGGAAGTTTGAGGCGCTATGGAGCGCTGGTGCTGAAAATATGCCAGCAATAATTCATAAATCTACCCTGGATTTTGAAAAAGAATACCATCAATTCTTAAAAAAAGCCTACCCAAAACCGCCTGTCATTAACTGGGTCTTGTTGAATGAAAAAGGATGTGGGTAAGAAAAAAGGCACGATTAAAACTGAGGAAAGCACAAACCACATACGTCCTGCAAAACCCTTCACCAAGCCACTCCCGTATAATTACGCTATTTTTAAAACAGGTGTTTTTACGGTTAATATGGTGTGAATAATCTATGTATTTTTGTTTTTAAACAAAATGCAATAACTTTCACCAATGGTTTGTTCTGACAAATTCAGCACAAACCCTAAACACCAGTTTTCATGAAACGATTTACACCATGGAGCTTTGTGCTCCTGTGCGCGATGTTCAGCATCCCCGCTATTGCACAGCAAATAGGGAACCTGCCCGCAGAGGTTGCCAAGCCGGCGACCAAATTTACCGCAGCGGCCAATAAAAAACTGTTGAAAGAACTGAATTTCAACGACACCAACGATTACGCCAATGCTCAACGCTACCTGATTGCCACTTTGCCAGGCGGAGAAATCAAAGACGCCAAAGGCAAAACGATCTGGAACATGAATAACTACGCTTTTCTGGATAAATACACGCCTCAAACCTGTCCGCCCGAATTGAATCCAAGCCTGATGCGGCAGGAGCAACTCAATAATTTTGCCGGCCTGTACGCGGTTGTCCCAGGCCATATCTATCAAATCCGGGGCTTCGACCTTTCCGTCATGAGCCTCATTAAAGGCGAAACCGGATGGATCGTAATGGATCCTTTGGTGACGGTAGAAACGGCTAAAGCAGGCATAGACCTGGCCCGGGAAAACCTCGACAAAGATTTCAAAGTGAGTGCCGTCATTTTCACCCACAGCCATATAGACCACTATGGCGGCGTGTTGGGGGTAATGCGCCAGGAAGACGTCGGAAAAATTCCGGTTTATGCGCCGGATGGTTTTCTGGAACATGCTTTTAATGAGAACATTATGGCAGGCACCGCGATGGGGCGGCGGGCAAGTTATATGTATGGCAATACCATCGCCAATCATAGCGTGCGCGGGCAGGTTGGATCCGGGCTTGGTAAAACGACCGCAAAAGGGCAAAGCAGCATCGTTAAACCGACCATTTCCATTGATGCGACCATAGACCAGCCCTACAACACGCCCATTGACGGTGTAAAAGTGAACATCTGGAACAGTCCAAACACCGAAGCGCCTACCGAGATGATGTTTTATTTTCCCGACTTCAAAGCGTTTTGCTCTGCGGAAGAGGTGACCCAAACCATGCACAACACCTATTCCCTGCGCGGCACCATGGTACGCGACCCGCTTGCCTGGAGCCAGTACATTGACCAGGCGCTGATCGCTTACGGCGACGATGTGGAAGTCCTTTTCGCCAGCCATCACTGGCCAACCTGGGGCAATGATACCATTGTGAACCTGTTGAAAAAACAGCGCGACCTTTACAAATACATCAACGACCAAACCTTGCGATTGACGAACCTCGGCTATACCATGATTGAGATCGGCGAACAGGTAAAACTGCCCAAAAGCCTGAACGACCTGTTCCCGAACCGGGGCTATTACGGCACGCTGAACCACAACGTGAAAGCCACTTACCAGCGCTACATCGGCTGGTTTGACGGCAACCCGGCCAACCTGCATTCCCTGCCGCCGGCAGAAGCCGGGAAAAAGTACGTGCAGTTTATGGGCGGATCAAAGCAGGTGCTGAAAATGGCGCAGGCTTCTTTTGACAGCGGGGAATATCGCTGGGTCGGCATGGTGCTCAACCACCTCGTATTTGCCGAACCGGATAACATGCCAGCTCGAAACCTGCTGGCCGACGCCTACGAACAAATGGGTTACCAGGCCGAGTCGGGGCCCTGGCGCAATTTTTACCTCACCGGCGCCCGCGAACTGCGCGATACGGCCCGCCTGACTTTTTTTGCAAGCAGAAACAGCCCGGAACCCAACCGCGACGATTTAGACAATATGTCGGCGGATGAATATTTCCAGTACTTAGCCATCCACCTGAACCCGTCGCAGGTAGACGGAAAAGATTACACGTTCAATATTATGATGAAAGAAGCCAACAATCCCCACTTCCCTACCTTAGTTAACCTACGGGTTGAAAACTCCGTAATGCGTGCTTATCCTGGCTTTTCTCCTGAAATTCGGGTTCCTGTCATCATGCTCGACCGGTCTTTGATGAATGATATGATGATCAAAGGAGGCCAGGACGCGGTAACGATATTCAGCAAGGCCGTGAACACCAAAAGAGCCGTCTTCAATGGTTCATCAGAAGCCTTGAGCGACTGGAATAACTTTTTGAAAGCGCTGGATGCTTTCCCGTTCTGGTTTAATATTGTGGAGCCATAAGGTTCGTCGCAAAAAAAATCTTTTGGGGATGGGAAGGGGGGTTGTAAATCAAGCAATCACCCACTTCCCATTTCTTTCAAAAACTCCTCCTTATACGCCCGGCCAATAGGAATTTCCAACTCCCCGATTTCAACGTCGTGGGCGGTAAAGGCGGTGATTTTATTTTTGGCGATGAGGAATGATTTATGCACCTGAAGGAACCGGTCTTTCGGCAGGGTTTTGAAAAAATTGCCGATGGAGATTTTGGTGATGATTTTTTGAGCGGGCAGGACGATTTTCACGTAGTCTTTCACGCCTTCCACGTAGAGGACATCATCCAGCGCAATTTTGATGGTTTTGCGGTCGGCTTTTACGAAAAAATAAGCCGGGTCTTCTGGAATGAAGGCAGCAGGATACGGCAGTTTTTGTTCAAGAAATTTATCAATGGCCTGCACAAACCGCTTGAACGGAATGGGTTTCACCAAATAATCCAGCACGTTCAGGTTGAAGCCCTCCACGGCGTATTCGCGGTAAGCGGTGGTGATGATGATTTCCGGTTTGTGCTGGATGGAGGCAATCAGGTCCAAGCCGGTGATTTCCGGCATTTCGATGTCGAGAAAAAGCAGGTCGGGCTGAAGGCGCTTGATTTGGGTGAGCGCTTCCACCGGTTCAGTGGATTTGCCGCAAACTTCAAACTGGCTGAATTTCGACAGGTGCTGCTCGATGACGTTCAGCGCCAGCGGTTCGTCGTCCACGATAAAGCATTTATATGTCTTCATCCCTGAAATTTATTTCGAGCCTGACGCTGTACTGATCCGGCTGGTTATCAATACTCAATTGATGGCGGTCGGGATACAGCAAGGTAAGCCTTTTCCGGATATTTTCAAGCCCGACGCCACCGTTTACAGCGGTCTTTTCCCGGTTCTTTTTTTTGCTGTTGGTGAGGTGGAAAACGAGTTTTTTATCATCCGCAAGCAAGTGTATGTTGATCCGAAACAGCCCGTCCGACCCTACGCCGCCGTGTTTGAAACAATTTTCGGCAAAAGGCAGCAGGATGAGCGGCGCGACTTTAATGGCAGCATTCCGGACGGAAATTTCCGACTCAATTTTCAGTTTTTCGCCGTAGCGCAATTGCTCAAGGTCTACATAATTCTGCAGTAAATCTACTTCTTTCGACAACGCCACTTTGTCCATATTTGCCCGATAAACCAAATAATCCAGCAGCTCGGTGAGTTTTAAAATGCTGTCGGCGGTGAGGTCCGACTTCATCAGGGCGAGGCTGTAAATGTTGTTGAGGGAGTTGAACAAAAAATGAGGGTGGAGTTGCCCTTTGAGCAATTTGATTTCCGCTTCAGCTTTTGCTTTGATCAATTGTTCATTGAGCTGTTGTTTTCTTCGGTAATCGCCAATGATGTAGATACAAACGGCCAGTGCCACGATGGAATAATCGCGGATGATGTTTTTGAGCATTTTATCAACGGGCATTTTAAAATACCGGGAGTTTTCTAAATAATTGACCAATTCGCCCCATTTCATGCGGGCAAAAAAGACAAATGCGGCAACGATTAAAATCCAAAATACAAACCAGAGCCATTTGCCGGGTTTTAAAAAGCGTGGAACCACATAACCCGCAATGAAATAAGTGGCCAACATCAACGCCGGCAGCGAAAGGAACGTAGATTGGAAAAAACGCAAACTGTGCTCAGGGTGCGTATGCATCAGGTTGGCAAAGTACTCCGACGCCACGTAAAGCATCCAGAACAGCAGGTGGATAGACAGCTTTTTGATGTTCATGCGGTAGTAATTTTTCATGCCTTTACGTTGCAAAAACCGACAAGCGTTTTCGAAAACCTTATCGGTTTATACCACAAAGTAACCTTCCTATCCCGAAAGTTAAAAGCCTGAGGAGACAAACGCCCGTTTGCCGTAGCGCAACAACCGGTTTCGTGCTTTTTTCTTCCAAAATTGTCGTTGCTATCCCTGGCCTTGTTGTTGGTCTTCTTTCCAAAATCCGCTTTTGGAACGGGCGTAAGTTTGTGAAAATTCTTACCAAATGGGCCATAGGGATCTTTACCTAGGACAGACAGGATGCTACGCCTATGTGACCTATTGTGAAAACCCCTATGTGAACTATGTGGTAAAAAAAATTATTCACCAAAAATTAAAAGGCAATGAAAAAGAACATCATGAATTTCCTGCTTTCCGGCGCTGTCTTGTTGCTCGCCTGCTCCTTCACCGGAAGCCCCGTTGTGCACCCTGAAACGACGTTCGAAGTATCCGCAACAGACGCTGCTCCAGTTGGAGGCGCCTTCCTTAAGTTCGCCGGCAAATTCGGCGGAGAAATCACCCGAAAAGAAATCGCGGAGCACCAGGATTTGAGCGTTGACGGTTGTGCAAGGGGTTCCCGGGTCACTCAATTTGCTTTAGACATCACCCAAAACGGGAAAACGACTTCTTTGCAATCCGATTCCGGGGCCTTGACCAAGTCCATGCTTTCCAAACTGAGAAGCCTTGCATCCGGCGATTCCTTCGAATTCAAAAAAACGAAAGCGTACGTCCCGGACTGGAAAGATACGGTGGATGTGCAAAGCAAGAAGTTTGTGGTGGTGTAGGAGAGACGGCGGACAGCTTGCGCTGAGCTATCAGCGCAAGTTGTCCATCATTTATAGAAACCTGAATTAAATCTTTGAGAATGCTTGCTTTCCCACAGCAATTCCGGTATTTTACACGTGCATCATTGTTGTCAAATAAGAAGTACGCAAATTACACCGGATACAGCATGGCTCAACCAATCTTCAACAGCGCTAAAATTGCGCTCAGCGGTCTTGACGACAGCGACTTTAGCCAAAATGGCTTGGTCGTTACCACACCGAAATCCTTGTTGCAAAAATGTGGCTATGGCGATCAACTCGATGATTTGTCGCTTCATCCGATAGTGCTGGTGAACGATGGCGTACAAAATGCTCCGGCGGGCATCATTCAGGATCCCGCCGGCAGTGCCATCGGCAGTGGAATGGCGCCATCCGGGGGAGGCGCCAGCGGTGCGATCTACCGAAAATTTCACCCGTTAGATCCCATTCCAGGCATCAAAGAAGGAGAATCCATTTTTAATACTTCAACAGCCGGCAGCCGGTTGTTGCATACGTATTCGCCAAACCTGTTTGCATTGTCACCTGCCAGTGCGAGCGACTGTCAGACGGTGCTGGAGCGCCTATCTAATGCCTACGCCAATGCTTACCTCGCGGGTAATTATGCCGCTGCGCTTGCAGGCGGGCCGCTTGAAAAGGTCAGCATCCTGAATTTTAGTCCCATTTCTGCGGCAATCTATGCAGGCCCCTTCAAATACGATTTTGGAAAAGACAGCCAGGGGAATTCTATTTTTCACCTGCACCCAAGCTATACCCTTACCGCGCTGTGGCTTGCCCAAGCTTACCTCCTCACCACTCAGGAATCGTTGTTGTCCGGTGCGGTTTATTTCTACGACAAAATGGTTTTTGCAATGGCTCAGCAGGTTCATCTCACCCCTTCACCGCCTTCCCCAGCTTAAACCCCCGTTTCCTCATCAGCGCATCCGTCGTGGGGTCGTGGCCTCTGAATTTGCGGTAAGCTTCCGCTTCGTCCATGGTGCCACCAACGCTGAAGATGTACTGGCGGAGTTTTTTACCCATTTCCTTGTCATAAGGGCCGCCGGCTTCGGTAAAAGCTTCGTAGGCGTCGGCACTCAACACATCCGACCACAAATAGCTGTAATAGCCTGCAGAATAGCCGTCGTCGGCAAAAATGTGGCCGAATTGCGGCGTGCGGTGGCGCATCACGATTTCTGACGGCATGTTCAGCGCCGCGAGGTTTTCCTTTTCAAAAGCATCCGGGTCAATTTTCGTCGAACCGGCCAAGTGCAATTTCATGTCAATCAGCGCGCTGGCGATCAGTTCAACCGTGGCAAAACCCTGGTTGAATTTGGAGGCGTTGTTGATTTTGTCCACCAGGGCTTGCGGAATCGCCTGCCCGGTTTTGTAATGGAGGGCATATTTTTGCAGCACCTCCGGCGTAGAGAGCCAGCGTTCGAGAATCTGGGAAGGGAATTCCACGTAGTCGGTGGCGACATTGGTACCGGAAAGCGCCGGATACGTCACGTTGGAACACAGCCCGTGCAGCGCGTGGCCGAATTCGTGGAACAGCGTTTCTGCGTCTTCCCAGGAAATCAGCACCGGCTCGCCCGCTTTGCCTTTAATGAAATTGCAATTGTTGGAAACGATGGTCGTGACGTTGCCGTTGAGCCGTTCCTGCTCGCGGTAGGCCGTCATCCAGGCGCCCGAACGCTTGCCTTCGCGGGCATACGGATCGAAATACCACATGCCGACCTGCTCGCCGGAAGTTTTATTGGTCACTTTATAAACGCGCACATCGGAGTGGAAAACGGGCACATCGGAGACTTGCTCAAACGCAAGGTCGAACAATTCACCGGCCACGAAAAACATGCCCTCGCGCAATTTTTCCAACTGAAGGTATTGTTTCACCTCATCCTGATCGAGGTCGTAACGGGCTTTGCGCACTTTTTCGGCGTAATAGCGGTAGTCCCACGGCTCAATTTTGATTTTATCGCCGGCCTTGTCGGCTAATTGCTGCATGTCTTTCACTTCTTCCTTCACCCGACCCACCGCCGGGGTCCAGACAGATTCCAGCAGGATCATCGCTTTTTCAGGAGTTTGCGCCATTTTATCGGCCAAGCGCCAATGTGCGTGGGTCGGATAGCCCAGCAATTTGGCACGTTCGGCCCGCAATTGCAGGATGTCTGTAATGAGGGCATTGTTGTCGTTTGCATCGCCGTTATCGCCGCGGTTGATGAACATGCGCCAGGCTTTTTCGCGCAGGTCGCGGCGGTTCGAATAGGTCAGGAACGGTTCGATGGAAGAGCGCGTATTGGCAATGACCCAGGCGCCGGATTTGTTTTTGCCCGCCGCAGCTTCCGCCGCCGCAGCCCGGAGGTCTTCCGGCAGGCCGTCCAAGTCTTTTTCCGAGGTCAGTTCGAGGTATTTATCGCTTTCATCGGCCAACTGGTGCTGACTGAATTTGGCAAAAAGCCCGGCGAGTTGCTGGTTGATTTCGGCTACCCTTTTTTTGCTGTCGGCGTCCAATCTGGCGCCTTCCAAAACAAAATTTGTGTGGTAGCGCTTCAACAGGCGCTGTTGTTCCGGGGTCAGGTTTTGTTTGGCCGGGTCGTTGTTGACGGCTTCGATTCTCAAAAACAAGGGCGTATTTTGGGTGATCGAGTCGGCAAAAGCGGCTAAACGGGGTTCTATGGTCGCCAATATATTTTCCAGTTCGGGGGTACTTTTATTGTTTTTCCAGACTTCGTAAATGGCCTGTACCCGCTTGAGCGTCATGCCGCTTTTTTCCAGCGCCTCAATGGTGTTGGCAAAAGTAGGCGCATCGGTATTGGAAGCGATGCCGTTGATTTCATTGCGGGCTTCCGTCATCGCCGCTTCAAATGCCGGCTGGAAAAGGCTGACCTGTACTTTGTCGAAAGGTGGCACGCCGTTGTAGGGGCCTTCCCATTTTTGCAGGAGCGGATTGGCTTCGGAAGCGGGCGCCCCGGCTTTGTCATCGTTTTTTTGCATACAAGAGTAACAGCATAAGGAAATCAGTGCAAGCAGGAGCAAAGCAGGAATTCTATTGACCATGTTATTTGAATTTTATTTGGAAAGTGGCGTAAAGTTAAAAAATCTTGATGTACCTGTCACATTTATCCTCCATAGAACTGATGCCTCTTCGAGCTTACTGCAGAAGCTGGATAAGTTCTCAAATAGAGGTTTAGCAACCAGCACACCCGATCAAAATTTCAGGTATTTATTTTATCATCAAAACCGCTTATCTTTGTTCAAAAGCAACCCGGATATGGCTGTTCAGGTAGAACGACGACGTTTCACAGTACAAGATTACTACAAAATGGCGGAGGCAGGCATCCTCAAGCCGGAGGATCGCGTGGAATTGATTAACGGAGAAATCATTAAGATGAGCCCGATAAAAAGCCAGCACGCCGGTCATGTGACCCGGCTCAATACTTTATTGAGTAAATTGATCGGCGATTATGCCATTGTCAGCATCCAAAACCCGGTAAGGATAGACAATTTTTCAGAGCCGGAACCAGATATTGCATTATTGAAACCAGTCTCCCATTTTTACATAGAAAGTCACCCTGGGCCGAAAGACGTTTTTTTGCTCATTGAAGTCGCAGACTCCACACTGCGTTACGATCAAAAGGTGAAATTGAAACTTTATGCACAAGCAGGTATCCCGGAAGTTTGGATTGTAAATTTACAGGCTCGATGTGTTGAAGTTTATCGCCAGCCCGAATCGGGGAGTTATTTAGAACGCGAAATTGTAAATCCGGACGGTGTTTTGCGGCTTGCTGCTTTTGATCTTTCTTTCGCGGCAAGCGCTGTTATTTAGTGTCTGTTTTTATAGTCCGATAGCGGCGTTATGTGAAGGCCAAAAATTGGTCATTTACGCGAGTAAACTCCCATTTTTTGGCCTTCACATGCCTTGCTCTCGAACTCTAAAGAACAGACACGGACTAAATGGATAAAAACTATTTAGTGTTCTTGAGCGGCACGTCGCTCCCGGCCAGCCAATACTCCAACAGCTGATCATTCCAGGTAATATCGGCAAGATAAAACGTGCCAAATCCCACATAAACGGATTCCATAATCGGCTGGGCCACATTATTTATACCCCACCCAAACCCCAAAAACCACCCCCAGCACCGCCATCAAAATCAGCCCCGCCGTCAGCGGCAAAACAAACCGCAGCCAGCGGTCAAAAGGCACGCGGCACATGCCCAGCATAGCGATCAGGCCACCGAGCGCAGGGTTGATCAGGTTGGTCAACCCGTCGCCAATTTGAAAAGCTAAGATCGTCGTTTGGCGGGTCAGTCCCAGCACATCGCCTACCGGAATCAGCACCGGCAGGGTTGCCAGCGCCTGCCCGCTGCCCGACGGGATCAGGAAATTCATGGCGGATTGCACCATCGTCATCCCAACTGCGGAGGCGTAGAGCGGCAATTCGGTGAGCAGCCCCGACAGGTAGTGGGCAATGGTGTCGTTGATATGCCCCATTTCCAGCACTTCTTTGATGGCGCTGGCGTAGCCCACCATAAAAGCGCCGGGCGCCACCACGCTGACTGATTTCAGGGCGATGCGGCCAAATTCACTGCCCTTGAGCCGGTCAATGAATCCAATGACCAAAGCCAGCATACAAAATAGCGCGGCAAGGTCGCTGATGAACCAGTGATGCACAAAAACACCGTACAGCAAGATCGCAATGCCCAAAAAAAAGACGCCCAACACCAACCAGTCTTTGGGGCGTAGCCGATAAGCCTCAACAGCCAGCGACAAGCCTAAGCCTTCCGTATCTAAGCCGGTGGCCAAACTGCTGTCCGGGTCGCGGCGAATTTTTTTGAAATAGCGCACATTGTACCAGGCCAGCATAGCCAGCCCCAAAAAGCACAGGATGCTGCGCAGCCAGGCGCCGGAAAACAGCGGCAATTGGGCGATTTTTTGACCGGTGCCAATGGTGTAAGGATTGATAGGGGAAAGGCCAAACCCAACCGTCACCGCCGCCACCGAAATGCCCGCCGCCAGCATCAGATCGCCGCCAATGGCCAAGCTCAGCACCGCCGCAATTGGAATCATGGCGATGTTGTTTTCGTAGCCCACAAAAACGCCGAGGCTGCCAAAAAGGAAGGTCATCACCACCACAATCAGGTAGCGCCGTTGCAGGCCCAGCTTCCTGACCATCGTGCCCACCGCATTTTCCACCGCTTTGGAATGCTCCAGAAAGCCGAACATGATGCCGCTTGCCAGTACGATGAACACAATGTCTACTGCTGTTTTAAAGCCTTTCGGCAATGCCCGGAACATATCGAACAGCCCCACAGGCGTCGCTTCGATGTATTGGAACGAACCGGGTTTCACCATGGTGATCCCGTTTTCCGTCACCCGTTCGTATTGGCCTGCCGGGATGAGGTAGCTCATGATGGCGGCTAAGGTCAGTATGCCAAACAGCATAACAGCCGGGTGCGGAACGTAATCGTACCATTTTTTTGTTCGTTGCATCGCTGGTGGATTAATGGCAGTAGCCTATGTTTGATTACTTTTGCTAATTAGTGCGCAAAATAAACAAAGTCGCGATGCTATACTCAATGGCAACAGGTTTTGCCTGTTTACCTAATATTAGTGTCCGTCCATTTTGTCCCGTGTCTGTTCTTTAGAGTTCGGGGCTTCGACTGGCTTCGACTGGCTTCGACTCCGCTCAGCCACCTCGCTCAGCCACCAACATCGGCAACCCTATAATTATGAAAGTTTACGACCTCAATATAGCATTATCACAACCGGAAGCGGTAACGGAGCTTTATTTGACGAAACGGAAATTTGACGAGTTCCCGGTGCGCATTTTGGAGCTAAAAAACTTAGAGGTGCTGGATTTGTCGTCCTGCAACCTGATTCAAATACCCGCAGCAATAGCCAACCTTGAAAAATTGCATACCCTGATTCTGAATGAGAATGGCATCCGGAGTTTGCCGGATTCCATAGCGCGTCTGCCTTTGCGTGTTGTATCGCTCGAAACCAATGCGTTAACGGCAATACCCGAAGTCCTGTTTCACTTGCCGCAACTGCGCGAATTATCCCTGGCTGGCAATTTTCTGCGGGAATTACCGGCGCCGCTATTCGGGATGAAACAGTTGGAAAAACTGAACATTTCAGACAATCAAATAGGCGCGCTCCCGGAAGACATCGGAAAACTGAAAGTGCTGCGCCGGTTGAAAACAGGAAACAACCCGTTGTACAAATTGCCGCTCCAACTATTTCGATGCCAAAAATTAGAAGAACTCTCCTTAACCGGCAACCGCCTGACCAAAATTCCGGGCGCTATCGGGCAATTACCCCTGCTTGAAAACTTGGATTTGTCGAACAACGAACTGGCGACCCTGCCGGTCGAAATCAGCCGCTGCCAACAACTGCGCCGCCTCAACCTCAACCGCAATAAACTGGCCAAATTGCCTGAATTCGCCAACGCTTTCAAATACCTGATTCAGTTCGACGCCGGGTCTAACTACCTCAACCGCCTGCCCGCCTGGCTACAAGCGTGTACGCGGGTAGAAACCATCAACCTGGCCGGGAATCGTTTGCGCAGCTTACCGGGGTTCCTGAGCGAATTGCCCCGATTATCCAAATTCGATGCTGCCGGAAACATCCTCCGAAAGTGGCCGGCGCTCCCGAATACCCTCACCACGCTGAATTTAAGCAACAACCCCATCTCATCAATCCCCGCCGACATCGGGCGCCTTACCAAGCTGGAAGCCTTGTACCTCGACCAAACAAAACTGAGCAGACTGCCCACTCAATTCAAATTCCTGCAGGCATTGGAAACGCTTTCCGCTAAAGACGTCCTGTTGCAAGCGCCGCCTAAGAGCCTGTTTGCCATGCACCATATAAAGCATATCGACGGTTTGCTGACGCCTAAAGAAGCCGATATTGTGAGAACGCTGTGGAAAACAGTCCGAAAACTTCCCCAATCCGGGAAACTGCTCCCCATCATTTACCAGGTCGCAAAAGGGCGCAAGGAAGCTTTGTCAAAAGTAAGCGTTCGCGGGTTGCTGTTGTTGCACCAACACGAAGACCTCGAATTTTTGATCCGGAATGAATTATTTCGACGCAGCCGGGAGCAGCCGGAGCAGGCATTACAAGCCGGTAAAGTCTTGTACTGCGCCGGAGAAACGGCATTCGACCTTTCCACCCTGGCTGCACGGATGGAAAAACAAGGACTTCGGTTGGTTAACCGACCTGGCTCCGACACCACGCACATCCTGCTGGGCAAACACCCCGAATCTTTTCCGGCGCTGTCAAAACGCAACCTGATTTTTATTAACGAGCAGGCGCTCACACAATTCCTCGACTATACAGAACAACGTCCCTTAGCCCTCAATCCCACGCCTGAAGTGGTGGCCAACCTGCGGCAACTGTTGTTGCACAAAGAACCCGCTAATATCGAAATCGCGCTCCGCATGATGGAAACTGGCGGCGTTCCAAAAAACCTGCTGAATGAATTGCTCGTGCTCTGCTTTGCACGACATGCTGGGTTGGCGAAAGCGCTGAGCAAAATGGCTGAGGCATTGCTGAAGTTGAACGTAGGGGAAAAGGAGCAACGCATCTTTCCCTGGATCAGTTTCCCCACCATAATTTTCGGAACTTCGAAGTCAGGGCGCAAAAATGCCGGAATCGGAGGTTTGGATGTCATGGTTGCCGACACGGTGTTTGATGCGGCAAGCATTAATGACGGTTTTGAGGATTTTCTCAATAGCAAATAATAGACTTGTTGCAAGGAGCATGTGAGGCCGTCACTTGAAGTGTAAGGAACGTGTCGTCAACTTAGGGAACGATAACCACGAAGTGGTTGAAGGTGAATAGCCCCCGATGCAATCGGGGGACAGGGATGAGCGAAAGGTAATGCCCAGCCCCGAAAGGGGTTGAATGTCAATACGTTACATCGTATTTTTAACATTCAACCCCTTTCGGGGTTGGTTCCCCTCCGCACTTCCACCTTTCCCCGAATTGCATTCGGGGCTATTCAAATTTGACCCTTTCAGGGTCGTTCACATCGCTAAGTTGACGACATTACACTTGAAGTAATACCCTCACAACGCTACTTTATGGCAAATATCTCCCCCATACCCCAAATGCAAGCCGCACAAAGGATCAGCTCTCCAATAAAAACAGCGACGAAGAATCGCCCGAAATTCATGCGGATTGTACCGGCAACATAAGCAGCCAGGTCGGTGGGCACCGCCGGAAAAAAAGCCCAAAAGATCAAAAACAACAAGCCGGAAGGTCTTTCTAAGCGCTCGCGAACCTGCACCAGCTTTTGTTCATATTTTTTGCCCAAAAAAGTACTCAAGCCCAACTGATCCGAAAAATAATAAATCATCACAGAAGATGCCATAATCCCACACATGGAGATGAACAACACCATAAATGGCTGGGACTGAAAAACCATCGTACCTGCAATCACCAACGGCGTACTGGGCAATAAAGCAAATCCCCTGATGATAAACAACAACGAATAGACGATGATCAATTGTCCTTTGTTATAAAGGACGTATTCAGCCAGCCGCTCTGCCGTGAACAACTCCGGGTGGGTCAGGTAAAAAACGGCGCAGCATACCAGCGCAATCAACCAGACAACTAACAACCCTTTTCGGGCAATGGGCAAAAAGCGATTCATAGAGATGCAAAGTAAAGCCGTAGTCAAATGTGGAAGCCAAGGGAATGCAGCCCCAGATTAAAAGGAGTACTTTAGGAATGTGGCAAAGGTATAGTTTTTTTGTGCCTTTTGGACATAACTCCTGTGACGACAGAAGGCGCTCCGAAATCCCGGAGCGCCTTCTGCGCGTACTTAACTCTGGTGTTCCGTTAACTGCGATTTTACTTCACCACCAACTTCCCGCTTCCCATCGCTCTTCCTCCTGCATCTATCAGGCGCAGCGCATACCAGCCCGAAGGCAGGGGTTCGGTCAGCGACAGTCGCGTACCGTCGAAGGCAATCCGGCGTATTTCGCGACCGTGCTGATCTGTGATGACGAGAATTTTTGTGCCTGCCGCTGCGTTGTTTGCCAATTCAAGTATCGCAGTACCGGAGGTCGGATTCGGGTATACTTTCCAGCGGGTATCCGAACCGGGTTCGCTCACCCAGTTGATGATTTCGACGAAATTTTCACCAATGGTATGGAAAACCGTATTGGTCAGCACCGGTTCGTTGAAATCGAAATAGATGGCAGCGGTGTTTTCTACCCGCGTTTCTAATGGGGTATCTTCTTTCGAGCGGATGTAAAAATCAATAAAGCCGTTCGAGCCTTCCAGGTTCGTAGTGCTGTCGGGCAGCAGGATATTGTCAAAGGTAAAGACCAATGTGCGTTCGCCTTGAATGTCGAGGCGGTTGGTGTGGCTGGCGTTGCCGCGCCGAAGGGTCGTCATATCCAACCACGGCGCCAGTTCATCGCGAATGACCACGGTGAAAGCCGTATCAGTGCCGGTATTCTGGAAACGGATGCGGTAGTTGATTTCGTCGCCGGCTTTCAGGTAGTGGTTGTTGCCATAACCAACGGGCAGCGCGCCTTTGTCGTTGGGGTCGTAAGCACCGATGTTTTCCAAACAAAAAATATCGGAAGCCGGGGTGGACGTTTGCAGCGGGAATTGATTCGTCCAGCCCGTACTGAAGGCGCCCTGGTTGTTGACGCCACAACCTTCCAAAGAAATGGTTGGGGAAAATTGCGCGAACGGATGCCCGCTTGCCTGTTCGAGGCTGAAGGTGTACGTAGACCCGTTTGCCGGAAAGGCAAAAATGGTTTCTTCAGTGGCCGGGAGCAGTTCGATGGTACCCGGCGCCTGCATCAGCATAACGGCGTCTTCGATCACAATGTATTGAACCGGTGCTGCCAGGTCGCCCGCGCCGCTGTTGAGTACCCGAAAGCGCACTTCGTCGCCGGCGCATTCGCCGCTCAAAGCGAGGTTGGCGCCTGACCAGTCGCCCGATGTAGGGGGCGTACAAAGCAGATCCGGCGTGGCGGTTACTTCCGAACAATGCGTCTGACCCAGCACCGCATCGCAACTGACGCTTACAAATACGGCAAAACTTTTGCATTCTCCGGGTTCAAGATCGGATAAAGTCCAGGTAATCACCTGACCATTAATGCCTGATGGCGCTACCTGCGAACTCAGATACGTCAGAAACCCATCTAAAGTCAGGGTCACCACCGGCGCAAAAGCAGTTTCTGTGCCCTGGTTGCACACGTTGATGTAATAAGTACTGCTAAAACACCGGCGCAGTAAAGGTGCCGTAAGGGTCACACTCAATTCGGGGCAGTTAACGATGGACTGTACCGGAATATCTACCGTCGCCACTTGTCCGGCAGCCGGCAGGTTCGCTCCCGCGATCGGAAGACAAACTTGCCAGGCGGAAGTGGGGCCGCTGGCGCTGAGGGTATAATTGCCCAAAGGCAGCGAAAAACTATAATTCCCAAGCGCATTAGTGATGGCGTTAAAGGTATCGGTGGCGCTGGCTGCGGTAATGATCCAGCCGCTCAGGCCGTCCTCTCCGGAAGCTGCGACGCAATTCAAATCAACATCGTTCACCACCCGCCCGTTCAGGGTTGCACAGGTTTGCGCGCCAGCGTCAATGAAGCGGGAAACGTAGGATTCACAGGGCAGACCAGGAATAAATGTACGCAATTGGTACACGCCGGTTTGGTTGGCGGTAATGGTGATCCCGGGTACAATGCTGCCATCCGGAAGCGTCCATTCAAACTGGATTGGGCCAAAATAATTGGGCGGTATAATGCCGCTCAGTTGGTACGTATTGCAAGCGGTAAGGGACACCGTCATGTCGTCTATAATGATGTCGTTGTAATCTTGAACCGTTACGCTATAAGATGAAGAACAGTCGGGTACGTCCGAATTGGTTGCGGTCAGTGTGTACTCGCCGGGAGCATTCACCACCGGGTTTAACGTTGTTGAGGTGTAGCCATTCGGCCCCGTCCACAAATAGCTGATATTGGGATCACTGGGGGTCACAAACCCATAAAGGGTGGTCGTACCGGTTGTACAATCTAAAAACCCTACTCCGGCAGCGTCAACTACCAGATCGGAGCCGACGTAAAAGTTTTGAGTTTGAACACAGCCGCTGGCGTCAGTGACGTGTATTTCATATTCCCCGGCAGGAAGGCCATCTAAAACAGGCCCTGCAATCTGAACGCCATTCCAGAAATAAGAATATGGCGGCACTCCTCCTGAAGCAAGAACGGAGATGGCCCCATCCGTAGCAGATTGGCAACTGGCATTGGTCACATTGGCTGTGAGAATGACCGGTGAGCCTTGCACAATGATTTCACAAGCCGTTTCTGCACATCCCCGACTATCTACGACGGTAACACAATAAGTGCCCGGCGGAATGTTGCCAATGGTGGCGCCCGTAGCACCATTGCTCCATGAGTATGCAAATGGTGGCGTCCCACCCGTAGCAGTTACAGTCATGGATCCGCCGATAAATGAGCATGCGGGAGATTGCACACTGATGACCGGCACAACCGGAGGGGTTACCTGAACAACGGTAGTTGCAGAAGCCTCTTCTCCTAAAGCATCGGTAACCGTCAGGGTATAAAAAGTGGTTTGAGAGACGAATACTTCCGGGGAAGCGCAAGTCGAACAAGACAAGTTGGCAGCCGGCGTCCAGCTATACGTGTAAGGTTCTGTACCGCCTGAAACAGAAGGAATCATCTGAACAACCTGCCCGGGGCATATAAAGTAGGCGTTTTCAAGGTTAACAAACAGCGATTGGGCTTGCGATTTGGAAGCGAATCCAAATATCAGCAGCATTGCCGCAAAGCATAAGCGCGAGATCATCGTATGCAATTGCATGGGATAAGTTTTTATGGTGAACGTAGGCATTGCTAAGTATTTCATGATACAAACATCCGGCAGGAATTCGGTTCCGGCAAACCAAAATTTAAAGAGTTGTAGAATTGAGGGCGTACTTCTTATGATCCTTTTTTATACCAAATCGCTGTATGAACTTAATGTAAAATGTTGATTTTTAATAAAATTAATTAAAATTTTCAGATTCAATAATTACTGCATATTTTTACGTTTGTAGAACTTAAGATGCTTGAACGATGCAAAAAAACCTGCTGTTTGAACTGATTTCCACCTTAAAGCCTTTGGAAGTGACCGAAGCAGGGCGTTGGTTGGCCTCTCCGGTACACAACCAACGCGAAGATGTGCAGCAGCTTTTTACGGCATTGACGGGCTCCGGAGCGTCACAACCGGATCTGTTGAACCGGATTTCCCTCTGGGAAAAGATGTTTCCCGGAAGCCCATACAACGACCAGGAATTCCGGTTGCGTTGCAGTTATTTGCTTCGGACGCTGGAAGACTGGTTAGCCTGGAAACACTGGCAGGAAGCACAACTCTACCGAGCCAATTATGTACTGGCCGCTTATCGCGAACGGGGCTTGGAGCGCCATTTTCACAAGCGGCTTTCCTTGGCCCGGCAGCGTTTGGAGCAATCGCCGCTGCGTTCTCCCGACTATTATTTAGCGGTGTACGATTTTGAATCGGAGGTATACCACCAGGACTCGGTTGGCGAGCGGCAGCGCCCCAAAAACCTGCAAGCCCAGGACGACGCCCTCACCTGCGCCATGATCAGTCTGAAACTGCGGCAGGCTTGTTTTGCCCTGGCGCACCGGCAGGTATCCGACACTGATTACCGCATCGCCCTGATCGAAGAAGTTTTGGCGTGGGCGTCGCAAATGCCTTATGCGGCAGCGCCCGCTGTGGCCGTTTACCGGGAAGCGTACCACACCCTTTCTCAACCCGAGGACGATGCGGCGTTTATTCGCTTTCGCGAAGCCATGATCCGCTGTTTTTCCAATTTTCCGGCGGCTGAAATGCGCGACTTGCTGCTGCTGGCGCTCAATTCCTGCATCCGCCGAATCAACCAGGGGCAGCGGGCATTTTTGCGGGAAGCATTTACCATCTACAATTTGGGATTGGAAAGCCAGTTGCTGCTCGAAGACGGCTGGATCACGCCGTACACCTACAACAACATCGTCGGCATCGCCATCCGCTTAGAAGAATTGGTCTGGGCTGATGATTTTGTGCAGCGATACGGCCCACATCTGGAGCCGGAACACCGCGACCTGCATGTTGCCCTGAATGCTGCGCGTTTGGCCTACGCCCGCAAAGACTACCGGGCTGCGTTGCTGCACCTGCAGAGCGCCGATTACCGCGATTTTTTCCACAATATGATGGCGCGGGTATTGCAAATCAAAATTTATTACGAAACGGGTGAAAACGAACTTTTAGCCACCCACCTCAAAAACACACGCGCTTTTTTGCGCCGCCGCCGGACGCTGAGTTACCACGAAAAAAACTACCTCAATATCCTGCAATTGACCGAACAATTGCTGCGTCGCAATGCTTTCGACCGCACCACCGCCCAACGCCTTCGCGACCGCATCCTCGCCACCGACCCGCTCACGGAAAGAGAGTGGTTACTGGCGCAATTGTAGCGGGCTTTGGTTATGTTTGCATATTGAGGGCGTTAAAACCAACAGCATGAAAGTATTTCTTTTCCTTTTCCTCCTGATCGCTTCGCCTGCACTGGGCCAAAAAGCCTCCAAGCAATTGACCGCATTAGTCGGTTCTTACGAAAACTTCCAGCGCAAAGAATCCACACCAGCGCCTTCAGATACGCTTGGAACAGGCATTCTGGGCGCTTTTACCGAAGCAGATTTCAAACGGCGCGCCGATTTTTATGCCAACCTCGACCTTCAGTTGAACAAAATCAGCGACGCGCAGCTCTCCCGCAGCGAACAAATCAGCAAGGCGTTGCTCCGCTTTATTTGCAAAGAACAAACCGAACACTACCACTACAAAGGCTACCTGATCCCCCTGCTGGCCGACGACGGTTTTCACATTTCCTACGTTTTTTCCATGACGTCCATGCCGCTGAATACGCCGGCGGACTACAAACGCTATATCCTGAAACTGCGCGATTACCCGCGCTACGTGCAGCAGCACCTCGATCTGCTGGAAGAAGGCATCCGCACTGGCATGACGCAGGCAAAAGCCATTTTCGACGGGTATGAAGTCACCTACAAAAGCCATATCGTGCAGTCGCCGGAAGCAAGTTTATTTTACCGGCCTTTTAAAACGCTTCCGGAATCATTCAGCGAAAGCGAAAAAGAAAAACTGCGTGCAGCAGCCCGCGCCGCGATTATGGATGGCGCCGTGGCCGGATATCGCCTCATGTCCGATTTTATGGAAAACCGGTACATTCCCAACGCACGCGCCAAAGAAGGAATCGGCTCGGTTCCGAACGGATTGGCTTATTACCAAAGCCTTGCCGATTATTACACCACGCTGAACATGCCGGTGGCTGACATCCACCAGAAAGGGCTGGAAGAAGTGGCGCGCATCCGCAGCGAAATGGAAGTGGTGATGCGCCAAACCGGCTTTGAAGGCGACCTGAAAGCCTTTCTTGAATTTTTGCGCACCGATCCGCAGTTTTACGCCGATTCGCCGGAAGAACTGCTCAAAGAAGCGACCTATATTTCCAAATTGGCAGACGGGCGACTGCCGGCTTTTTTCAGCAAATTGCCCCGCCAGCCTTACGGCGTGGAACCGGTGCCTGACCACTTAGCGCCCAAATACACCGGCGGGCGCTACAACCCTTCGGCGCCGGGCAGCAAACGCGGCGGCTACTACTGGGTGAATACCTACAACCTGCCCGCCCGGCCACTTTACGTGCTGGAGGCGCTGACCCTGCACGAAGCCGTGCCCGGCCACCACCTGCAAATGGCGCTGAACTACGAGCTGACCGACGTGCCCAATTTCCGGCGCAACCTCTACCTCTCAGCCTACGGCGAAGGCTGGGCGCTCTACACCGAAGCGCTGGGCGAAGAAATGGGTTTTTACAAAAATCCGTACAGCAAATTTGGGAAACTGACCTACGAAATGTGGCGCGCCTGCCGCCTCGTGGTAGACCCCGGTATACACGCCTATGGGTGGTCGCGCGAGCAGGCCATTGCTTATTTAGCGGACAATACCGCGCTTTCGATGCACGAATGCACCACCGAAACGGATCGCTACATTTCCTGGCCCGGACAGGCGCTTTCGTATAAAATCGGAGAATTAAAAATCAAGGAATTGCGCAAAAAAGCCGAACAGGAAATGGGCGAACGCTTCGACCTCCGCGCTTTTCACGACGCAGTTCTGGCCGACGGCACCCTTACCCTGCCCCTGCTGGAGCAAGTGGTGAAGGAGTATATCGCGAGAGAAGATTAAAAAGGTTAAAGGCTAAAGTAGAAAGGTTAAAGGCTAAAGTAGAAAGGTTAAAGGCTAAAGTAGAAAGGTTAAAGGCTAAAGTAGAAAGGTTAAAGGAGGAAACGTAATATCATCGAAGAAACGTAATCCCTACTTTCACCTTTATCCTTTCTACTTTTACCTTGAAAAAAACATTATCTGAACAACCAACACCTAAAATCATGCTGTCTTCCTTTTTTAGCTACAACCAAAATTTCGTCATGTTCGGGCACGAGCACTGGACTGTGTTGATCCTGACGGTAGCGCTCTCCATCTTTTTGCCGCTTTACGCGAAAAAATACCTGAGCTTGAGCGCCCAGATCAACGTATCGCGCTTCATGGCCGTCCTGATTTGCTTTTCGGTGGTGTTTTACATCATCGTCCGGATGGCACACGGCTATTTCGACCCCAAAACCGACCTGCCGTTTGATTTGTGCAACATCGTCGGGCTGATCTTGCCCTTCCTGATGTGGCGGCCTTCCTACCGGGCGCACGAAATCCTGTATTTCTGGATACTGGCGGGTACGTTGCAGGGGGTGCTCACGCCACATTTGATGGACAGCTTCCCGACGTTTACCTTTTTTAAATTCTGGATCACGCACAGTGGATTGGTCATTTATACCATTTACATCTCCGTGGTGTTCCGGTTTTATCCCACCCGCAAAAGCATCCTGCGCGCATTTGTGGCCATCCAGGTGTACGCCGTGCTGATGTTTCTGATCAACTTAGTCGTCGGCTCCAACTACGCTTATCTGCTGCACAAGCCGCCCACGGCTTCGCTGTTGGATTTGTTCGGCCCGTGGCCGTGGTATATTCTCGTGCTGGAAGCCCTGGCGCTGGTGATTTTTGGATTGTGTTATTTGCCATTTTGGCGGGCGGAGCGGGCTGGGAGGGGCGGCGAAGTCAGGGGTTGACTGAACACTTTATAGTCCCAAATTTAAGGAACCCACACAAAACGAGGCCGCTATTTTGCAACCGGGCAGGCCGTAATCGCATCACGGCCCCGCTTTACTAAGGCTTTGAGCCTTGGTAAAGCTTCCATTCCCAATAATAAAATTAGGACAAAAACGGCTGTATAGCTGAAATGACTTTGTATTGCTCATCACAATAGGGTTTCGTGCAGCTTTACCAAGGCTTTGGAGCCTTAGTAAAGCAGGCAAATGTGCCGAATCGGCGTTCGGAGGTACCGCCCGCTACGGCGTCGCCTTCCCGTATTTTACCCACAACGGCCCAAATCAAGCTTGCCCGTGGCATTAGCCGTCCTGCAACTCAAAGTCGCAGGACGGCTTTTACACGTTATATCGGAGTTCAACTGCATGTTACGCCGAACAGCGTTCGGCGCTACGTTACCCAAACAACAACTTCATATCCGTCCGCTTCCGCACAATCGCCTCAATTTCGCTGATCGGAATGCGTTCCTGCACCATCGAGTCGCGCTCGCGCAGGGTGACGGTATTGTTCTCGATCGTTTCAAAATCTACGGTGACGCAAAATGGCGTGCCGATGGCGTCCTGGCGGCGGTAGCGGCGGCCAATGGCGTCTTTGTCGTCGTATTGGCAAAGGAAAGATTGCTTCAGGTCGTTGAAGATTTCGCGGGCTTTTTCCGGCAGTTCTTCTTTGTTGCGGATGAGGGGCAATACCGCGCATTTCACCGGCGCGAGGGCGGGGTGCAGGCGCAGCACGGTGCGCGTTGCGTCTTCTCCTTTTGCATCCGGCACGGCTTCTTCCTGCAGGGCATAGCTCATCAGGGCGAGGAACATGCGGTCGCAACCAACGGAGGTTTCCACCACGTAAGGCACGTAGTTTTCGTTCAGTTCCGTATCGAAATACTGCAATTTTTTGCCCGACAACTCCTGGTGGCTTTTCAAGTCAAAATCGGTGCGCGAGTGGATGCCTTCCAATTCTTTGAACCCAAAAGGAAACTCGAACTGGATGTCCACCGCAGCATTGGCGTAATGCGCTAAGTTGTCGTGGTCTTTGAAGCGCAGCATTTCCGGCGGCGTGCCGAGGGCGGTGTGCCACTTCATGCGGGCGGTTTTCCAGTATTCGTACCATTTCATTTCTTCGCCGGGGCGGATGAAAAACTGCATTTCCATCTGCTCGAATTCGCGCATCCGGAAAATGAATTGCCGCGCCACGATTTCATTGCGGAACGCTTTGCCGATTTGCGCAATGCCAAACGGCACTTTCAGGCGCGTGCTTTTTTGCACGTTCAGGAAGTTGACAAAAATGCCCTGGGCGGTTTCGGGGCGCAGGTAGAGTTTGCCCTCTTCACCGGAAATATTGCCCAACTGGGTGGAAAACATCAGGTTGAACTGGCGCACTTCCGTCCAGTTGCGCGAGCCGCTTTCCGGGTCGGCAATTTCCAGTTCTTCAATCAGCGCTTTCAGACCGGCCATGTCCTCGGCCTTCATCAATTGCGCCAAGCGTTTTTCGATGTCCAACGCCTGTTTCAGGTATTCCGAAACGCGGGGATTGGTTTCGCGGTACAGCGCCTCGTCGAAGCTTTCGCCAAAGCGCTTGCGGGCTTTTTCGACTTCCTTTTCGGCTTTTTCGTTGATTTTATCAATGACGCCTTCGACGAGCTGGTCGGCCCGGTAGCGTTTTTTGCTGTCTTTGTTGTCAACTAACGGGTCGTTGAATGCATCTACGTGCCCCGAAGCTTTCCAGGTTTTGGGGTGCATGAAGATGGCCGCGTCAATGCCCGTGATGTTTTCGTGCATTTGCACCATCGCGCGCCACCAGTAGTTTTTGATGTTGTTTTTCAGTTCCGAGCCGTAGGGGCCGTAATCGTATACGGCGCTGAGGCCGTCGTAGATATCGCTGGACTGAAAAATGAAACCGTATTCTTTGCAGTGTGCAACTAACTTCTTGAATTGGTCAACCTGTTGTGACATGGTATTTGGTATCGCTGATGTGGTTCTTAAAGGGCGCAAAGTTCGCAAAGATTTTTGCTTCCGGATGAAATTTTCAAGGATTCTTCTGCCGGGCATAGGGGGGAAGCGCTGATTTATGCATCTCCCTTTCAAGAAATCACCCGAACACTTTTTACATTTCTAAAAAAACTCGACAACTATGAAGGCAATGACCTTGCTTGTTGGAACCCTGTTGTTCCTCACACCACTCTATGCGCAGGACGTACGCAAATTGCAGCCTTTCGATGAAATATTGGTCACGGGCGACATCGAAGTGCTGCTCCAGAAAGGGGAGGAAGAATCTGCGACAGTAGAAGCGAACGGCATTTCCGCCGACAAAGTATCCGTGTATGTGAAAGGCGGCAAACTGAAGGTGCAACTGATTGACGGCTTTTTCTACAAAAATGTAGACGTCAACGTGGTCATCACCTACCGCAGCCTGCGCCAAGTGACCGGGAACGCCGGTTCCAGAATCAAGAGCGACGCCGTCATTGAAACGGATTTATTTTCCGCCAAAGCGGGAAGCGGCGCGCAGGTGGAATTAGAAATCAAAGTCAACTCCCTGAGTGCAATGGCTTCTGAAGGCGGCGAGCTGGAACTGAGCGGAACAACTGCCTCACAAAATGCATCGGCAACGACAGGCGGGCAATACCGCGCATTAAACCTGCAATGCGACCAAACCGAAGTACGCGCCAGCACCGGCGGGAAAGCCGTAGTGGTCGCCCTGAAAAGCCTCGACGCTTCCGTCAATACCGGCGGCGAAGTGGCGTACTCCGGCGACCCCGAAGTGCGCAATACCCGGAATATGCTGGCGGGGGAGATTCGGAAGATATAGAGGAAGTCAGTGGGCAGTCTTCAGTGGGCAGTTGGCAGTCTTGCTACGTAATCCAACGGATTGATTACTATGCGATTGAGTTTCGTGAAGTGGGCAGTTTTCAGTTGGCAGTTTTGTTTTGTAGTCTAACAAATTGATTATTAAGCAATTGAATTGTGTTTGCTGAATTTGGTACTCCTGGTTTTGATCCGAAGCGAACACACCCTTGCCAACTGCCAACTGCTCCCTGCCAGCTTGATCCTTAATACTGGAACATTCCCTCCAAAACTCCGTATACCCAAGCACGCCTCAGCCATGCGATGGCGAAAACAGCTTGAAACAATTCGGTAAATACCTAAAAAAGAGACTTCCGGTCCTGCTGCTGTCAACGGGTATGCTGTTGCTGTTGCCCTGGAATTTTTTGGCATCCGCTATTGCCGTGCCGCAGGCAGACCAGGTTGCTTTTACCCTGCTGGCCAAATCGCTGGTGTTGCTCGGTCTTGTTGCGTTCACCTTCCGGATACCAATGCCGGTGCCCCGGAAAGGAGCGGTTTTGGTTGCCGCATTTGCTAATGGGGTCATGCTGGCAGGCTTGACCGGGATCGCGTTGCAAATGCACCGGGTCGTTTTGTACCACCACATTCCTTTAGATTTTGATCATATTTTTCAGCTCGAACGAGCGGGCAGCGTAGCAATACTCGCGCTGCTGATGCTCACGGTTGCGCTCTTTTTGTTGTCGCACCGCTTGCTATGGCATTTGATCCGGGCAGGCGTGTCCCGGCAGCAGCGATTGTGGGGCATGTTGATTGCGCTTTCGGTTTTGGGATTTTGGGCCTGGTTTTTACCCGATCCGCTAACCCCCGTTCAACTGCTGTTATCAGGAGTAGCATACCTGGCGCTTTTCGACCTCTACATGGAGCGCCGGATCGCTAACCTCAGCGGATTGTTGTTTTGGACGGTCGTTTTTTCGGCCTGGTTAGCGCTGTTGTTGTTTCAGTTCAATTTGCAGGAAGATCGGGTTATCAGGCTCCGGATTGCCCGCGAACTTGCCGCATCAGCCCCGGCAAACCCGGAGCAACTGATCAAATACGACTATGCTGTGTTCATGCAGGATGGGCAAGTCCGGGATTTTAAAGGCGAGCTGCCGGGGGAGCTACCCCCTGAAATATCCGCTTTTAAGGAAGGGCAGTGGTGGGAATATTTTTCAGCCGTGCGCGCGGATTTGATTTTTCGGGGCGCGGACGGCGTCACAGTTGTTGTTGGCAAAGCAACCGGTGGCTACCTGAAACCGATGGCGCTTTTTTCGAGCCTTTTTTCGGTGCTGTTTTTGCTGGCGCTGACGCTGGCTGGCATCAACCATTTAACCGGGTTCATCAGCCCTGAATTTGAGTTGCCCCTTTGCGGGCGGCCATCGTTGCGCAACCGCATCCAACTGGCTGCGATTGCGTCCATTTTGGGGTCGTTTTTAGCATTTGGGCTGCTCGCCGCCACCTATTTCCGGCACACTTCTTCACCCGGATTGCAGGAGGAAGTCCAGGGGTTTATCAGCACCTTGCTGAATTTATACGTGTTTATTCTGTTGTTTGCTACCGCTGCGGCCATCTTAGTGGCCAATTCGATTACCCGGCCTTTGGCGGAGCTTGGCCAGAAATTAGCCAACATTAAACTTGAAAAAAACGAACGGATTGCCTGGCAGGGCCGGAACGAACTGGGCGAACTGATCGGGGAGTACAACCGCATGGTGGAAAAATTGGAAGACAGCACCGAACGCCTGAAACAATCCGAACGCGAAGGCGCCTGGCGCGAAATGGCCCGGCAGGTGGCTCACGAAATCAAGAATCCCCTGACACCCATGAAACTCAGCGTGCAACACCTGCAACGAGCCTATAAGACCCAGCCGGAACAGGCCGCAGGGTTAGTGCAGCGGGTCAGCCAAACCCTGATCGAACAAATAGATGTGTTGTCGGACATCGCTTCCGAATTTTCCAATTTTGCAAAAATGCCCGAACCTCAGTGCGAGCAGCTTGATCTCAGCCAATTAGTGGTTTCCGTACACCGGCTTTTTGAACAGCAGGAGGAAGCGTCTATTCAGGTGGCGTGCCGGTTGCCGGAGCAAAGCGTATTCGTTTTTGCCGACCGCAGCCAATTGACCCGCATCTTAGTCAACCTGATCAAAAACGCCCTTCAAGCTATTCCCGATGGCCGCGAAGGCCGCGTTTGTATTGCGTTGAGTGCTTTGGAGCACCACGCCCTGATCTGTGTCAGCGACAACGGCGCCGGCATTCCGGATGCGGTGCAGGGTCAGGTTTTTGCGCCTTATTTCACCACCAAATCCTCTGGAACCGGCTTGGGGTTGGCCATGTGCAAAAGCATGGTAGAGGCCATGAACGGCCGTGTCTGGTTTGAAACAAAAGTGGGGGAAGGGACGCGGTTTTTTGTTCAGTTTAATGGTATGAAACCGGACGATTTGGTAACACATCAGCAGCCATTACCAGCATAGAAACCTACTGGCAAGCTTGTTTAAATTTCTCTAATAAATTTTTGTCGAATGCGATTGGATTCAATTTATCCGTGATCGCGTCGTATTCGTACAATTGCTGCTCATTCGGATTAAACGTGAATCGGGCAATCGCCACATTCCGATCCGGATAGGTTTCATGCAAACTAAAATCATACGTGGGCGAATAATCCAGCGCATCTTTATCCGCTTCCGGACTGCCTTCTAAGGTAATGCCAAAAGCGGTGCCTCCGTTTTTAACAATGGCTTCGTGCAGGCCTTTTGTCAGTTCTTCAAAACGCGGCGATGTGGTGAGGATTTCCATGACCGCATCTTTGCAGGCTTGCGGCTTATTTTCGGGCGTTTTTGCAGTTTCTGACATGCCGAGGGCATTCACCGGGCTTTGGGTCTCATTTTTTCCTTCTGCTTCTTTGAAGTTGCACGACAATACAGATCCCACCAAAAGGGCGGCGATAATTACAGGTAAGTTTTTCATAGGAATGCGTGTTTGGTCTATGATAAAACGATGAGAAGGAAGGATTAGTTGTTTGGTGAAAGGTGGGAAGGAATTTCATCAAATTATGTTCAAGAGACCTCCATAAGGTATAAAAGCAAAATTTTTCATGAGGTTGGTTAAGAAAAAGCAGCCTTACTCCCATGCAATGTCCTTACATTGCATAGTGGATTTTCAGACTTGTTTTTTTGAAATTCGATAAAAAATGTTTACGATTAGTTTCTTTTATTAAACTATTTGTTTACATTTGTTGTGTATTAAAAATTAATATCCCTATATGAAAAATCATAAACCAATTCGGATCATTGACCTTTTTGCAGGAGCAGGGGGGTTCACACTCGGCTTTGCTCAAATGAAAAACCATTTGGGACAACAGCTCTTTGAATCAGTTTGGGCTAATGATTTTAATAAATATGCAGCAGATACATATAATGCAAATTTTGGCAACCATTGCCTCTATGGAGATATTGTTGATATCCTTGAAGACGAAAATATTGAAATTCCCTATGCTGACATTGTGATCGGAGGTCCCCCTTGCCAAGGCTTTAGTTTATTAAATAAAAATCGCGACGGGGATCCAAGAAAGGAATTATGGCGCCCTTACATGGAAATTGTTGAGCGTTCGAAAGCGAAAGTGTTCGTGATGGAGAATGTCCCTCAGTTACTAGGAAGTTCTGAGTATCAAGATATTATTAATCATGCCAAAAAAATAGGATTTGAAGTTACGCCTGGAAGAAAACTATGTGCTGCTGACTATGGAGTACCTCAAATGCGATATAGAGCTATAATTATCGGATCAAAGATCGGTAATCCTAATACAGTATTCCCCCCCCAAGCTACGCATCAACCTCCAAACAGTCAGATCAAGTTGTTAAACAATGATCTACCATTGTGGAGAACAGTCAGAGATGCGATTGGCGATTTACCTCAACCTGTTGGCACCGAAATTTGCCATGAAAAAGGTTATAAATTGTCTTTACATTTTGGAAGAACCCCTACTGCTCAAAGTATAGAACGCTACAAGGCAATCCCAGATGAAGGCATGAACCGTTTTGATTTGTTGAGATTAGCCCCACATATTACGCCGGACTGCTGGGTACGCAAAAAGTCAGGAGGTACTGATCTTTTTGGTAGACTGTGGTGGAATCGTCCCAGTTTTACAATTCGCACAGAGTTTTTTAAACCAGAAAAGGGTAGGTATTTGCACCCTGAACAACATCGTCCTATTACACATAGAGAGGCTGCGAGGCTCCAATCCTTTCCTGATGACTTTGTATTTAAAGGAACAAAAATTGAAATTGCGAAACAGATTGGTAATGCTGTGCCTCCATTACTGGCAAAAAGCATTGCTCAATCTATATTTGAGTTATTTTTTAATGAAACAATAAACAAGGTTTCTTCTGAAAGTCAATCTATTATTCATGAGTACGCCTGATTTTAAAAACCCGGAAAGACTACGTACTGAATTAGTTTTACTCCTTGAAGGTTTTGAAGCGGATTTAAAAAAAGAAGATCTACGTTTCAAGGTGCTAAAGCTTGCTCACGCCTTTAATACATTACGTCAATTAGGTGTGTCAATCATGCCTGTAAGTAGTAATTTTTCAAATGCCGCACGTAGTAGAATAATATTGTACTTCCAAAGATATGTTGGTCAAATTATTCACGGCGATGAACTCCTTGTTGTTTCTGGTATTCAGGATTATCCCCGTAGGATAAGAGAACTAAGAGTAGAATTTGGCTGGCCAATCATCAGTGGTACTGCGATCAAGCAAATGGTCACAGAAGGCGAGTTTTCTGCTTCAATTGGTGTACAGAAAATAGATTCAGACTGCTATATGTTATTGCGCGATTCTTTAGATAAGAATGCTGCCTACAGATGGAATTTTGCCAATTCGATCAGAAAAGATAAAAGTATAGGAGGAAAGCAGAAAATTCTTTTGTACCTAAAAGAGAATGTGGGGGTTCCTGTTACGGGCGAAGAACTTAAATACGTTGCAAATGATTCTTCTGAATGGGCCCGACGTATCAGAGAACTGCGAACAGAAGAAGGCTGGAAAATCAAGACCAAGCAAACTGGCAGACCCGATTTGCCTCAAGGCGTTTACATTTTAGAAGATGACAAGCAATCTGAAAAACATGATCGCAGTATACCTGACCCTGTTCAAATTGCTGTTTTAGAACGAGATAATTTTCAGTGCATAAGATGCGGGTGGTCTCGCAATAAAATGCATGCTGATGATCCACGTAGCCAGCTCGAACTGCACCATATTCGCCCTCATGTAATGAAAGGTGAAAACACCAAAGAAAATTTGGCCACACTTTGTAATGTTTGTCATGATGAGATTCATAGAGCAGACAAAAATAATACCTGGTCTGTTGCAGAATTTAATCTTTGGGCCAAGTCTAATTTATAGGTTTAGGTTCTCCTCTATAATAACGATCTTACCCTCTCGAAAGGCTATTCATTTATGGCCGCCCTAACTCTTTACTATTTTGATAATCAATACTTTCGAGCCACTCATCAACTTTAGCACGTAGCACCCCTCCGGCAAATCCCCCAATAACCATTCATAAGGCGCCGGAGCAGCCATCCATTGCGCTATGGCAACCGGGCGGCCCGTCGCATCAAAAAGAGTGGCGGTAAGTTGGCCGGTCGAAAAAGCCGGGGCGGTGTGGATGTACAGCCGGTCGCTTGCCGGATTTGGATAAACGACCACGGCATTGGGGGTTGCTTCAGGATTGGTCGTTCGGGTCAAAACCCCGGCGATTTGTTGCAGCGTGCTGTCGGCGCGAAGGCCGAGGAAAGGTTTGATGCCGTAGGGCGTATGAAAATCAACCGTTTGGTCGAAGCCATCGTGAAAATCCTGGACGGTATAGCCATAATCGAGCGTGCGAAACGGGTCGGCTATTGCTGCGGGCGTAATGAGGTCGTGCAATTCGTCAATGCGCGGAAAAATCGAGTCCGGCAGGGTGATGAAGCGCGTGATGGTATCCAAATAACGTACATACTGATCGCGGAAAGTTGGCACTTGCAGGAGTTTGGTCGCCAAGGGGCGCGGCTCCCCAGTTTTTTGCCAGGCGAGGCAATTGCGGGTCGCCCAGTCCACGCCCAGCCAGTCTACTCCGAAAGTGTTGTCGGTATCGAAGGTGATGAATTCGAAGCGCCCGGTTGCCGGATTGTCGTAGAGGTAGTAGTTGTTTTTATTGTAGAAATAATCGTCCCAGTTGCCGGTGGCTACGTCTATGGCAAACGCTTTCAGCACGCCGCCTACATTGAGGAGTTGGCTGATTTGCTGCGGAAATTCGGCGGTCACGGGCTGGTTGAGGGCTGCGATGAGCGCGACCAACCCGGCATAATCGTCTTCCGCTTCGTTGGTGGCCAATTCATAGGCGCGGGTTTCGGGGTTGTTAAGGATGCCTTTATACGTCAGTTGGTTGCTGCCGTGGTAGGCCAGATCGGCGGGCCAGGTGCATTTGTAGAGGTTGCCGTCGTTGTCGTCGTAGGTCTTGTCCAACCAGATTTTGTCAATTTCTTCGGCGTTGGTATACAGGCCGCGGTATTGGCCGTTGATGAACAATTTTACAAAAGCCATGCGCCGTTCGGGCATACCTGCTTTTTCCCAAACTTCGTAAAACAGCTTTTCGCGGATCATAGTCGGGTCGTTGTGTTGCCCGCGCAGGTTAATTTTCCGGACGCCCTGGTATTCCCGGCCCGATACGAACTCATTAAAACTGATTTTGAATGATTTTTTCTGGGCGAAAAGGGAGGTGTTGCCGCGAAGGCGCAATCCGACATTGGCTACTGAATCGCGAAAATTTCCATCATCAAAAATAAAGGAAGCCTGAAGGTAGCGGTCGTTGACCAATTCATCGAGCATGTACGCGAGCGAATCCGCCGGGAGTTGGAGGTGGATTTCTGCAACCGCGTCATCGTCGAAAAGGGAGGTGGATTGGGAGGAAACGGGCCAGACAAAGTAGGAGAGCAAAAGGAATGAGCAGATGATTTTTTTCATCTTGCAAAGTTAGCCGAAAGCTACCAATTTGCCAATGTGTTTAACCTGAATCATTTTTTTGGCAAACAACAAGCAGGCAAGTAAATCTTCTTCCTCCAAATCTTCGTAATCTTCCAAGATCTGAGCGTGAGTCATGTTGGATGCCAGTAAATCAAGAATGACCTCCACTGGGTAGCGGAGACCCCGAACAGTTGGTTTCCCATGACAAATATTTGGATCAACGGTAATTCGATTGAGCAGCGCATCTTCCATGAAGCATTGTTTTGTACAAAAGTAAGTTAAAAATTAGAATAATTCCATGTTGTAAAGGTAACCAAAGCGGCAAGTTTGGAAATATGACCACAAGCAAATACTTTTGGCAATATCCATTCAAAACGAAACCTCAACGGCGATGACAAAGGACACCTTACAGGCTTTGAAACACGAGCTTTCCATCAAAGCCAAAAATGGCATCAACTTCATGGTTGCGGCAAGCATTGTTTGGTTGATCATTGCCTACGTTTGGACGCTGCCTTACAGCGCTTACAACAAAAGCATCCTGACTTTTATGGTCGGCGGCGTGATGCTGCCCTTAGCCTGGTTGTTTTCCAAAATTATGAAGACCGCCTGGACAGTTAAAGGCAATGCCCTGGAGCCACTGGGTCTTTGGCTGAATTTCGCGCAGTTGTTTTATTTCCCCTTCCTCGTTTTTATGTTGCTTAAAATGCCCGAACATTTTGTGATGACCTACGCGATTATCACAGGTGCGCATTTTTTTCCGTATGCCTGGTTTTACGATGTAAAAGCCTACGCCGTGATGGCCGGCGTTATTGCTATTGGCGCGATGCTGCTGAGCCTGAATTTGGAACCAGAAAATACCTGGCTAATTGCGGCGTGCATGAGCGGGGCGCTGGCTGTGCTGGCGGTTTGGCTGTATTTTTCATACAAAAAAAGAGCCTTAGCCTGATTACCAATTCCTTATCTTGCATCATCAAAACTACCACACACCCATGTCGAAAACCATTTACGCCCTGCTCGTCGGCATCAACGACTACCAGGCGCCCGTGCCAAAACTCAACGGCTGCATACCCGATGTAAAAGCCGTAGAAACCTACCTGCGCGGGCTTTCCGATGCTTCAGTTGAGTTCATGATCCTGACCGACAAAGCGGCCACCAAAAACAACATCGTGGCCGGGTTTCGCGACCACCTGTCGAAAGCCAAAGCAGGCGATGTGGCGTTTTTTTACTTCTCCGGACACGGTACGCAGGAAGAAGCCGACGAAGTATTCTGGCGATCTGAACCTTCGCACCGCCTTCAGGCTTTAGTGTGTTACGATGGCATCGTCGAACAAAACGGGCAGCAAACATTCAACCTGCTGGCCGATAAAGAACTGCGCTACCTGCTCCACGAATTGTCGCAAACCGGCGCCCACATCCTCACGATGTTCGATTGCTGCCACTCAGGCGACAATACCCGCAGCCAGCAACCCAAAGTGGCCGCGCGCCGCTATGCGCCCCAAAACCGGCTAACTTTCGCCGTGCCGCAACGGCGCTGGGAGCAGTTCATTTTTTCAGACCAGTTGTCCCGCGAAGCATTCATCGGGCAATCCGTGGCTGACCTGATGCCCGAAGGCCGCCACATCCAGATTGCTGCCTGTGCACCCGATGAAAGCGCTTTTGAAGAAGGGGGCAGCGGTATATTTACGCGCACCCTGCTCGACGTGCTGGAGCGCTCGGGGAACCAGGTGAGTTATTACAACTTGGAAAGCCGCGTGCGCAGTCTGCTCAAAAATAACTACCGGCAAACGCCCCGCATTTATGCCTCGGCGGGCCATCCCGATGAATTGTTCCATAATTTCCTGAATCGCAAAGGCGAAGGAAGCGATGCGCTTTACGGAAACGTTCTGCACCGCCCGGAAACCGGCTGGTATTTGGAGTTGGGCTACAGCACGGCCATTGCGCCTTTTGCGAAAACCGTATCCGTATTGAGCCACAACGGGCAGCAAAAATTCAATGCCCGCATGGGCAAAACAACGGGCGGCCGCATCGAACTGCTTTTCGATGGCGCTGCGCCCGATGAAAAAGGGCTGTATAAAGTCCCGCTGACCGGCCTGCTCGCTGCACAGGTGGCCGTTTATGTTGAGGTAAATCCCAATGCGACTGCCGGACTGCAATTCATAGAAAAAGCCTGGAAAGAAGCCGGGAGTAATTTGCTGCGTGTAGCCGCTGAAAAGGACGCCGCGTATACGCTGGTGATCGCCGATAATACCTATACGCTCACAAAGCCTGAAGACCGCCATCGCCGCCCGTTAACGCCAGTGCTCCGGGGATTTGATGCCGACCGGGCCGGACTGGTTGTTGACTGGCTGCAACATATTTCGCGGTGGGAGTTTGTGAAAGACCTGCGCAATGAATATTCCGGCCGTACAGAAAGGCTGTTGAAACCAAATTCTGTTGACGTGGAGGTTTTTAAAGTGGATGCAAAAGGGGAGCAACTGCTGCCCGTCGAAGGCGACGAAGTTGGGCTGGCCTACGAACGACAGGCAGACGGGAACCTCGGAGGCCGCATTAAAATCCGACTGACGAACCGGTTTTCGCGGGATCTTCATGTCGCTTTGTTGTACCTGTCCATGAACTTTGGCTCCGACGGCGCCCTGTTGAAACCAACCGTTTACAAACTGAAACCCGGCGAAAGCATCTGGACGTTTGAGGGCAAGGCCATCCCCCTCACGTACGAAGCGCAGGTACAAAAATTCAACCTGCCGGAAAGCCTGACCCGCCTCAAAATTATTGCCAATACGGAGTTTTTCGACGTAACGCCGCTGCTGTTGAACGACTTGCCGCCGCCTACGGACAGCAATGCCGGCAGGTTGAGAAGCGCCGGACGGAAAGAACCGGGCGATACGCAGGACTGGATTACGCGGATGGTGACGCTGAGGATGCCGAATCCGAATTACAAGGATGAATAACCCGTTTGAATTTTAGGAAGTTTTTGCTTATTTTGTAGGAAACGTAGCCATTATGACCACAAAAACAGCCGGGAAGGAGCAGCGCTTTTCACTCGAAGCTTATTGTCCTGTCTGCTTCAACCGCCGATTATGACCGCAGCGGGAAGTTTTCAGAATACCGGAGTTTGCCTTCTTTGCGGGAATATGTGATCGTTTCGCAGGAAAAGCCGTTGGTGGAATCTTTTTTTCTTCAGTATCCTGGAAAAGAGCTTTGGAAAATAACGACTGCCGAAGGGCTTGAATCCTCGATTGAGTTGCCATCCATTGGCTGTAAATTAGCGGTGAAGGACATTTACCGGCAGGTTAAGTTTGAAACCGGCGATATGGCAGGTAAGTAATTACTAATCTCCCTTTATTCGCTTATTGCCTTGGGGTCAATGCCCTCTTCTTTCAAATAAGCGCCAATATTGATCTGAATGCCGTCCAGTAATTCCACGGACTCATTCCAATTCATCCACAACCAGTTTTTTGCCCCTTTTTCGGCAACAATGACCTGTTGGATTTCAGATAGAATCCAGATTACTTTTTCAGCCCCAAAGTCAAGCAATTTGCGGGTTTTGAGATTAATGTAGCCGGTTTCACCTAAGTCTTCCACGGCTGCGCGGATATCCACTTCGATGAAAACTTTAGCAGGGACATCTACATATTTGGTCGTAACACGATTAGGGGTGAGGACACTTTTTTCAAAAATTCCTATATCGGAGGCAGGATTTTCTTTATGAGCAATATGGGTGCCGATTTCATTTGGCAAAGCCACGTATTTTTTTGTATCAAGTTTCGTAGCCAATACTTGAAGTAAATACCACAGAATGTAGGATTGCAATCCACTTGTCCCCATAATTTCCTCTAATTTTTTCTTCTTATTCAACACATCTTTATAGCCTTTACGGTAAATGGGCTTACCGTCCAGGTATTCATAAACCAGCGACTCCGGAATTGCACGTTTCTTTGTTTTTTTATTTTCCAATACATTGGCAGCTACCATACGCCCATATTTTTTTCAAAGATAAGTTTTTTCCTCCAAAATCCCAAAGCAGCGCAGGAAGCATTACTTTTGCCCCGATTTGATTACCAATGTACCAGCGATCAGCGGGCAACTTTACACCTTGCCTCATTTGTTAACGTATCTGTCATAACACATGCCACGGCTTTACAACATCTTCAACGGCGAGGAGTTGAAAGCGCGCCTGCAACAAAGCACCGAGGCGCGCACCACGCTTTCCTTTTACCAGTACTGGAACATCGAAGACCCGCAGCACTTCCGCGATGACCTTTATTTGCGCTGGAGCCAGCTTGGCGTCATGGGGCGCATTTATGTCGCCAAAGAAGGCATCAACGGGCAAATTTCCGTGCCAACCGAACAATTTGAGGCGTTCAAAAAAGACCTCTACGCCATCCCTTTTCTGGAAGGTATCCGGCTCAACATTGCGGTAGACGACGACGGGAAATCGTTTTTTAAACTCAAAATAAAAGTGCGCGAGAAGATCGTGGCCGATGGCTTAGACGACGCTTCGTTCGATGTCACCAAGCGGGGCAAACACCTGCGCGCAGCCGAGTTTAACCGCCTGACCGATGCGCCCGACACCATCGTGGTGGACATGCGCAACCACTACGAAAGCGAAGTTGGCTATTTTGAAAACGCCATCCGCCCCGATGTGGAAACCTTCCGGGAAGCATTGCCCCTGGTGGAAGACCTGCTGGCGCCGCAAAAAGACGCCAACATCGTCATGTACTGCACCGGCGGCATTCGCTGCGAAAAGGCCAGCGCTTATTACCTGCACAAGGGCTTCAAAAATGTGTTTATGGTAGATGGTGGCATCATCGAATACACCCGCCAATGCCAGGAGCAGGGGCTGCCCAACAAATTTATTGGGAAAAATTTCGTTTTCGACGAGCGCATGGGCGAGCGCATCAGCCCCGATGTGATCGCGCATTGCCACCAGTGTGGAGCGCCCTGCGATACGCATGTCAACTGCGCCAACGACGCCTGCCATATCCTGTTCATTCAGTGTCCGGCTTGCGCCGAAAAATATCAGCATTGCTGCTCGCAGCATTGCAGCGATTTCAATCGCCTGCCGGAATCAGAGCGCCACGAGTTGCGCAAAACGATGGTGTTTAACGGCACCCATTTCAGCAAAGGGCGGTATAAGGCATTCCGGCAGGGGGAAGGGTTGGTGTTGGGATAGTTATATTTAGTTGGCAGGAAGCAGTGGACAGTGGGCAGGAGTGTTTTCGTTTTGGATCAAAATAGGGAGTATCAATTCAGTAAATTCAATTCAATCGTTTAGTAATCAATTCGTTGGATTACGCAACAAGTCTGCCAACTGAAAAACTGCCAACTATTTTACCCGGTTGCTCGATTTGAAAATGGAACACAATCAGAAGTACACCCAAAACTGCCAACTGCAAACTGAAAAACTGAAAACTTAATTTTTAAATCAATGGCAAAAAACAAGCAGCAAAACAAGCGACAGCCACAGTCGGCTGCATCGAACACCCCGCTTCCAGCACCGGTCGGGAAATTTTCCAACCCGCTGTTGCTGTCGGCAATCTTAGCTGCGGTCAGTTTTTTGCTTTACGCAAATACGCTCGGGCACGATTACACCTTAGACGACGCCATTGTCATCACCGATAATATGTTTACCCAAAAGGGCGTATCCGGCATTCCCGGCCTTTTTCAATACGACACCTTCTACGGCTTTTTCAAAGAAGAAGGCAAAGCTGCGTTGGTGTCCGGCGGGCGCTACCGGCCCCTGACTCCGGCTATGTTTGCCCTGGAAGTGCAACTTTTCGGACTGAAACCGTTCGCGGGACATTTGTTTAATTTGCTTTGGTACGCGCTGACGGTCGTGGTTTTATTTGCCCTGTTGCGGCAGCTTTTTTTGTTCAAAACCGATGCTGCCCGCGCCGGATTCACTGCTTTTGCAGCGGCGTTGATTTTTGCAGCACACCCGGTACACACCGAAGTCGTGGCCAACATCAAAGGCCGGGATGAAATCATTGCCCTGCTGGGCAGCTTAGCGGCGGTGTGGTGCGCGTTGAAAGCCAATGAGCAGCAATCAGGCGCACTTCGCTGGAGTCTGCTGGGCGGATTTTGTTTTTTCCTGGCACTGTTGGCCAAAGAAAATGCCATTACCTTTCTGGCCATCCTGCCGCTGACGTTTTACTATTTTACAAAGGCAAAAGGCTCGTCCATCGCCTTGCATACATTGCCCGCATTAATCGCCACCATCCTGTTTTTAGCCATCCGCTTTTCCATTGTGCCGCCTCCGGGCGATCCGCCATTGGAATTGATGAACAATCCGTTCCTCAAGTTTGCGGTTGATCGCTACGTGCCGCTCGATTTCGGAGAGCAATTGGCTACCATTGTTTATACGTTGGGGGAATACCTGCGGCTGCTGGTTTACCCGCACCCGCTGACGCACGACTATTATCCGCGACACGTAGAAGTGATGAACTGGAGCAATTGGCAGGCCGTGCTGAGTTTGCTGCTGCACCTGGGCCTGGCCGCTTACGCAGTTTTGGGATTGAAAAAAAAGGATCCGGTCAGCTACGGCATCTGGTTCTACCTCGTTACGCTGTCCATCGTTTCCAACCTCTTTTTTCCGGTGGGCACCAACATGGCAGAGCGCCTGATTTTTATGCCTTCGGTGGGATTTGCCCTTGTCGCAGCCGTGTTATTGGATCGGGTAAAGGCTAAATGGGGCGCAACGCCGGCATGGAGCATCCTGGCAGGCGCCACCTTAATTTTTGGCATCCAAACCCTCGTGCGCAACCCCGCCTGGAAGGACAACCTGACGTTGTTTACCACCGATATCGAAGTTTCTAAAAACAGCGCCAAACTCTGCAACGCGGTTGGCGGCGAGCTGTTTGTGCAATCCACAAAAAAAGAAAACGAGTCGAGGCGGGTTGCCATGCTGAACGAAGCCGTCCCGCATTTGGAAAATGCCGTGCGCATTCACCCACACTACAAAAACGCCTACCTGCTGTTGGGCAACTGCTACAACAACCTGAAACTATACGAAAAATCCATTGCTAACTACGGCATGGCCCTGCGAATAGACCCCGATTACAAAGAAGCGACCGACAACCTCGGCATCACGTATCGGGAAGCTGGTTTGTACTACGGCGAAACGGAACGCAACCCTCAGAAAGCGCTGGAATTTATCGAAAAAGCGTACGCCATCCGCCCCGATGAGTACGAAACGCTGCGCCTGTTGGGGGTCGCTTATGGCAGCATGGGCAAAATTGACAAAGCCCTCGAATTTTTTGGGAAAGCGTTGGCGCAAAAGCCCGAAGACGCGATGGCCAACTACAACCTCGGCATTTCTTACCAGTACAACGGAAACCCGGAACAGGCTGCGCTCTATTTGGCAAAAGCGGAAAAAATTGAACCGGGAATTGTGGCGAAGATGTCGAAAGGAGGGAAGTAAGTTGCAAATTGGCAAGTTGGCAAAATGCAAGTTGGCAAGTCGCCCGCTTGCCGGTTTGCCAACTTGCAAATTTGCCTCTTCTTTCAACTCCGGTCGCGAATAAGTAAAATCCATTTACCTTTACAAGCACATTTTAAAAATCAAACCTGACAAAACATGACACGTTTTTTCTTTTGCTGCCTGATGGCAGGCGCGCTGCTGATGGCAAACGGCTGTAAAGATGAAGACCAGGGTGAAATAGACCGGGTTGCCATTCTTAAATACATCACCGACAACAACCTGACGGCAACCGAACACGAATCGGGGATGTTTTATGTCATTACGACGCCGGGCACGGGCGGGAACCCGACGTTATCCTCGACAGTAGAGGTCAAATACAAAGGGTATTTTACGGACAACACCGTATTTGACCAAACCACCGGGAATAATACCATCGAATTTCCACTGCAGAACCTGATCGAAGGCTGGAAAATCGCCATTCCGCTGCTGCAAAAAGGCGGCAAAGGTACGTTCCTGTTGCCTTCCGCATTGGGTTATGGCAGTAACCCGCCCCCGGGTATTCCGGCCAATTCGGTGTTGATTTTTGACATCGAGTTGATTGATTTTTAATTGATTGACATTCCTATTCCCATGAAACATCAAATTATTTTCTCTTTGTGCTTTATACTGCTCATCGCCAATGCCGGTTTCAGCCAACAGGCTTTTGCTACGGGGGACTATTTTCCCAACCAATTGGGCGATTCGCTTCAATTCGCGAATGCTTTAGGCGATAAGTTGCCGCCGTACATTCTGGCCTGGAGCCAACAGGAAGCGTTCAAAGGGGATACCTTAGTGGTGCGCAGCGAAAGCACCGGCGACTCCCGTTTGGAGGAATACCTGCCCGGTAAAGGATTGGCTGTTTTTAAAATTGCGCTGAAAGAAGGCCAGGAAGTGCTGTTGGAACGCCCGATCATCCTTATTCCAGACAGCGTTCGTCAATGGCAGACCTACAAAGACGCCGTGCCTTATTCGCTTGTGGAAAAGGGCGTCAAAAAAGGAACCGGCACCCAAAGGTTTGAAGTAAAAGTAGAAGGGGGCGACTCGGCCAAAACCTCCTTGTTTAATTTCAGCGAATGCTTGGTGATCCACACCACCTCCGAACGGAAAGACGGCAACACAGGCACCGTACGCGGTTACAAACTCAAAGAATGGTACGCCAAAGGCATCGGCTTAGTGAAAGTGGTGGGGGAACACTACTGGTTGAACCCACAGGGCAAACCGGTGAAGCCCCCTGTGAAAATCGCCGCCATTCTCGAACGCGCGCTGGTGAACGGGGAGGAAATTGGAAAGTAATTAATTCTTGTAAATGTCCATTCTACATCGTCAATCATCATTAAAGAAAAGAGTCATTGATGAAAGATGATTGATCAATGATGATTGATGATGTGGAATGCCGTATTATTCCATGTTTTTGGGTTGCGTCCATCATCAATTATCAATCATGTAATCGTCAATCATCATTAAAGAAAAGAGTCATTGATGAAAGATGATTGATCAATGATGATTGATGATGTGGAATGCCGTATTATTCGATGTTTTCGGGTCGCGTCCATCATCAATTATCAATCATGTAATCATCAATAAAAAAAAATTATTGATGAAAGATGATTGATCAATGATGATTGATGATGTGGAATGCCGTATTATTCCATGTTTTCGGGGTGCGTCCATTATCAATTATCAATCATGTAATCATCAATTATCAATAAAAAAAATTATTGATGAAAGATGATTGATTAATGATGTAGAATGCCGTATTGTTCCATGTTTTCGAGTTGCGTCCATCATCAATTATCAATCATGTAATCGTCAATCATCAATAAAAAAGAGTCATTGATGAAAGATGATTGATTAATGATGATGTAGAATGCCGTATTGTTCCATGTTTTCGGGTTGCGTCCATCATCAATTATCAATCATGTAATCGTCAATCATCAATAAAAAAGAGTCATTGATGAAAGATGATTGATTAATGATGATTGATGATGTAGAATGCCGTATTATTTCATGTTTTCGGGGTGACACACCAGTAACCAATAACCAATTTCCAATAACCAATTCCCCTACCGCTTCCGCTTCCGGAATCCCTCATACACGCCTACCCCCAAACCCAGTAACAGCAGCCCGGCCCAGGCTTGTTCCGGTTTTTCAAAGAGGGTATTGATTACAAAAGCGCCGGAGATCAGCGCAAAAATAGCCGGTACAATCGGGTAGCCCAAGGTTCGGTAAGGCCGTGGCGCGTCGGGACGTTTTTTTCGGAAAACGAAAATGCTGACCCCGGCGAGCGTCATGAATACAATGTCCATAAAGGTTACATACGTGATGAGATTGCTGAACGTGCGCCAAAACAACAACAGCAGGATCGCCCAGACAGCCTGCCCCATCATGGCGTAAACCGGCGTGTGGAAACGCGGGTGTACCCACGACAGTTTTTTGAAAAAGATGCCGTCCTGAGCCATCGCAAAATAAATGCGCGGCGCCGACATCGTATAAATGCCAATCGTGCCAAAAACCGAAATGGCGATGGCAACAGCCACTAACTGACCGCCAAAAGCAAAAACGGAGGCGACTGCATCGCCGGCGACTTTATTGCTTTGCGCAATGACATCCAAAGGCAACAGCAGCATGTACGCGAGGTTGATCAGCACATAAAACGCCGTCACCAGCATAGCTCCCAACACCATTGCGCGGGGTACGGTGCGCTGCGCATTGATGGTTTCGCCGGCTAAATAAGAGGCGTGGTGCCAGCCGCCAAACGACCACAACACCCCAATGAGCGCAGTGAGCATGGCATTGGTCCAACCGCCAGATGCGCCAACGCCGGAGAAAAAATCCAATTGCACTTTCGCAGGATCGTAGTATAAAAAACCGACCGCAATGATGGCCAGCATGGCCAAGAGTTTCAGTCCGGTAAAAATATTGGCAAACCACTGGCTGATGTTCACCCCGATGCAGTTAATGCCGGTAAGCCCGGCAATGACGGCGATGGCCAAGCCGATTTTCCCGGGTTCGCTCAAAGGCACGAATATGGTCATGTATTCCGCCAGGGCCATGCCCAGCGCCGCTAAAGCCCCGGTATTAATCACCAACAGCGTCACCCAGCCATAGAGAAACCCTGCCCTTGCGCCGTAAGCTTCTTTCAAAAAGACATAAACCCCGCCCGATTTGGGGAACAACCCGCCCAATTCAGCAAAAGTGAGCGCCCCGGTAAGGGCAATGATGCCGCCTATGGCCCATACCACCAGGACTAACCCGGGGTGTTGTACGGTTTTCGCGATTTCTGCCGGCGTCAAAAAAATACCCGAGCCAATAGAACTGCCGACGGCAATCATCGTCAGGCCGTACAGGGTGAGTTTTTGTTTCAGTTGCGTCATGTTTCGTTTTTCGATTGTTTTGATTTTCCAAATGTAGAGATAACCTTTCAGGAATCCGCTTCAAGATTGCTATCTTCGCGTACTACAAAATAAATCCAGCTTTTTATGAGCCGTCAATCGCCGGAACCACGCCGCAAAGTCATCTCCCGATGGAGTATGCTCTGGCTTGCCGTTGTATTTTTTATTCTGCTGTCCGTCGTAATGCAAAAATGCGGCATCAACATCATGAACCAAACAGAGGATTCAGAGCTGATTGACAAGCCGCACCGGAACCGGTGAATTTTAAGCGTTGGCAGGTTTTTAGTGGGCAGTTGGCAGGCTTGAGCTTACTTTGGATAAACCTGCATTTTCAACACAAACCTTGTCTATCTCGGTATTCCCCTTTATCCTTTATCCTTTATCCTTTTTACTTTATCTTTTAACCTTTGAATTTTAAATTCTTATGACATACGAAAACCTATTGATAGAAGAAGAAGGCGGCATTTTGCTGCTCACCATCAACCGCGAACATGCCATGAATGCGCTCAACTCTGCAACGATGCTGGAATTGATGCGCTTTTTCAGTGAAGATGCGCCGCAACGCGACCATATCCGGGGCATCATCCTCACCGGCGCCGGAGACCGTGCTTTTGTGGCGGGGGCTGACATCAAAGAATTTCTGGCACTCGATGCTGCCGCAGGCGCCACAATGGCGCAACGCGGGCAGGATATTTTTTTCCTGATCGAAAATTTCTACAAACCGGTCATCGCCGCTGTAAATGGTTTTGCGCTTGGCGGCGGGTGTGAATTGGCCATGGCCTGTCACTTGCGCATCGCTGGCGAAAAAGCGCGGTTTGGGCAGCCGGAAGTCAACCTCGGCATCATTCCGGGTTATGGTGGCACACAGCGCCTCGTGCAGTACATCGGCAAAACAAAGGCGATGGAATTGATTCTTACCGCCGATATAATTGGCGCGGAAGAAGCACATCGCTTAGGCCTGGTAAATTACGTGGTACCTGCCGGGGAAGAAGTGGCCAAAGCCAAAGAGCTTATGGCAAAAATCATCGAAAAAGGCCCGATTGCCATCGCTAAAGTCATTGAAAGTGTAAATGCTTATTTCTTTCACGATGTGGATGGATTTGCATACGAAGTAGAAGCGTTTGGCCACACTACGGGCACAGAAGATTTCCGGGAAGGGGCAACGGCATTTATAGAAAAAAGGAAGGCGAATTTTAAGGGCAAATGATAGGATTGGCCTTACGTGTCGGACACCTTCGAGGTGTCCGACACGTAAGGCCAATCCTATCATTTACCGACCACTCGAAACACCTGCATCGCTGCCTGTTCCAGTCCGGCTTCCGTTTGTGCAATGGCCTCACCAAGGCTTTGCGGTTTATTTGAAATGGAAAAGGCTGCAAGCAGCCCCAGTTCACGAATATCAGCAGCATTGGCTTCCAATGCCCCGCAAAATGCAATGACCGGCACCCCCTGCGCAGCGGCCCGGCTACATACCCCGCTAATCAATTTTCCATGTCGGGTTTGGCGGTCAATTTTACCTTCGCCGGTTACGACTAAGTCAATGCCTGACAGCGCCGCTTCAAAGCCGGTATATTCCATTACCGCTTCGATGCCCCGGCGCATTCGCGCATTCAGAAAAGCCATCGCTCCCGCCCCCAACCCGCCCGCTGCTCCGGCGCCGGGCAGTTCTGCAAGGGCTTTTCCCGAATATTGGTGGAGCAATTCAGCAAAGTGAGCCAAGCCGGCGTCTAATTCCACAACAGCGGCCTCATCAGCGCCTTTTTGAGGAGCATACACCTGTGCTGCGCCAAGTGGCCCGTAGAGCGGATTGTCTACATCGCATATCACTTCAAACCGGGCGTTCAAATTCAGCCTCCCGGCAATGCGGTGCACTTTTCCGAGGTTTTGGCCAACCGGTGATAACGGTACACCGCCGGCATCTAAGCATTGAAGCCCCAGGGCAACGGCCATGCCCATGCCCCCGTCGTTGGTAGCGCTGCCGCCGATGCCCAACACGATCTTGCGCACCCCGCGTTGGAGCGCGTCGGCGATTAGTTCACCGGTTCCAAAAGTTGTGGTATACAATGGATTGCGTTCTTCGGGCGCGAGTCGTTGTAACCCGGAAGCCTGAGCCATTTCTATAAAAGCAGTTTTTCCATCGCCGGAAAGGCCATAATTAGCCCAAACAGGCCGGAGTAGCGGATCTTTTACAAGGCATTCGATTTGCTGACCACCGCTGTGAACGGTAAGGATTTGGGCTGTTCCCTCGCCGCCATCGGCTAACGGGAAGCGCCGGACGGTCGCATCCGGAACCGCGGCCAGAATACCCCGCTCAATGGCCTTGCAAACGGCGGGGGCATCGAGGGCGTCTTTGAAAGAATCGGTGGCAATGAGGATATTCATGGTGTTGAGAATTCAGGTGTGACAGGTGTCGGACACCTCGAAGGTGTCCGACACCTGTCACACCTGAATTCTTAAGCCTCTTCTTCGGAGCTTTTTCCGGCAGTGATATTTTCGTCCGAATCAATGGCAGCGGCAGGCGCCATAGCATTTTCATACAATTCGCTAACGGAATGGCTGCTGTACGGACGCGGGCCGATGAGGCGTTCTACATCCGATTTCAAAAGCACCTCTTTCTCCAGCAACTGTTGAGCCAACAATTCGAGTTCGTTGCGGTGTTCGATCAGCAGTTGGCCGGCCCGAAGGTATTGCGATTCAACCAATCCACGCACTTCCTGGTCAATCATGGACGCCGTTTGTTCCGAATAAGGCTTGTTGAATTGATCCTGCGACATCCCGTAGAAAGACACCTGACCAACCTGGTCGCTCATGCCAAAGACCGTCACCATACTGTAAGCCATTTTCGTAACCTGGTCGAGGTCGCTTTGGGCGCCGGTGGAGACCTTATCGAAAATAAGGGATTCCGCTGCCCGGCCTCCGAAAGTCATGCACATGCGGTCAAGCAATTGTTCGGTGCGCGTGATGTATTCGTCTTTGGGCAGGTACTGAGCGTAGCCTAAGGTACCCATGCCACGCGGCACAATGGTTACTTTGACCAAAGGCGAAGCATGTTCTAAGTACCAGCCGCAAACAGCGTGGCCGGCTTCGTGGTACGCGATAATTTTCTTTTCGTCGGGCGAAATGATCATGCTCTTCTTCTCCAAACCACCAATAACCCGGTCGAGTGCAGAGTTGAAGTCATCCATATCTACCGCTTTTTTATTGCGGCGCGCTGCAATGAGCGCAGCTTCGTTACAAACATTGGCAATATCGGCGCCGGCAAATCCGGGCGTCATTTCGGAAAGTACCGCCGGATTGACGTCTGCTGCTTTTTTGATGTTCTGCAAGTGTACTTTGAAAATGGCTTCACGTCCTTTCAAGTCTGGGTGATCTATCCCGATTTGCCGGTCGAAACGACCTGGTCGAAGGAGGGCACTGTCGAGGACATCCGGGCGGTTGGTCGCCGCCATCAGGATAACGCCTTTGTCGGTGCTGAACCCGTCCATCTCTACCAGCAACTGGTTGAGCGTATTCTCGCGTTCGTCGTTTCCACCCTGAAAACTGTTGCGGCCACGCGCCCGGCCAATGGCGTCAATTTCGTCAATGAAGACAATGCAAGGCGCTTTTTCACGCGCTTGTTTGAAAAGGTCGCGCACCCTTGAAGCGCCAACGCCAACGAACATTTCGACGAAATCAGAGCCGGAAATCGAGAAGAACGGCACCCCGGCTTCACCGGCTACGGCTTTTGCCAAAAGGGTTTTACCTGTGCCCGGAGGGCCTACCAGCAAGACGCCCTTAGGGATTTTACCACCCAGTGCGGTATATTTTTTCGGATTTTTCAGGAAGTCTACTACTTCCATCACCTCTTCTTTGGCTTCATCCAAACCGGCTACATCCTGAAACGTAATGTTTACCTTACTGTTTTGGTCAAACAGGGTTGCTTTCGATTTGCCGATGTTGAAAATTTGAGCGCCGGGGCCGCCCGCGCCACCACTTACGCGGCGCATGATGAAAACCCAGATGGCGATGACGATGGCAATGGGGAGTAACCAGCCAAGGATTGGCGCCAACCAATTGGTTGGATTTTCATATTTTGGGTAAACTCTTTGATCGCGGGGGATATTTTCGCGCTCCTGGGTATCTTCAAGAAACTGGGTAAACGAGTCGCCAGGGCCGACCAACATCCAGTAGTGATAGCGGTCGCTGCCGAAATTACTCTTTGCTGCGTCGCCGTACTCATTGTTGGCCGCCTCTAATTTTTCCCGTTTGAGGTAAATATGCGCCCGCTTTTCATTGATCACAACAATCTTTTCGATGGCCTGATCCTTGAGCATCTTTTCGAGACGATTCATCGGGAGTTGTTCCTTGGTGCCTTCAGATACACTATTCAGGCTGAGCGCAATAAGTACCAGCGCGATAAGCCCGTATATCCAGTAGGAACCAATTTTAGGACCGCCCGATTTATTTTCCCCGTTTTGATTTTCATTCCTGTTTTCCATTCACAACCTTCTTTTACAATAACTTTAGATGTAATAACGCCCAGAGCGTCATTTCGTTTCCAATATCTCGACCAAGCGACTAAAAAGCCCTACAAATTCTCATATTCTGTGAATCGGGCGTCTCCCCAGAGTTGCTCCAGGTCGTAGTAGGGGCGCGTCTCGCGGTAGAAAATATGCACGACGGTATCGAAATAGTCCATGCAAATCCACCGGGAGTGTCCCTGGCCTTCTACGTGGGCAGGATTGAGCTGTAGTTCGTCCTTGATTCGGCGATGTACATTTTCTGACATGGCTTTGACCTGCGTGTTGGAGTCGCCTTCACAGATGATGAAATAATCAGCCGGGGCGTCTTCTAAATGGCGCAAATCGAGTTTGACAATGTTTTTGCCTTTGATGTCCTGAATGCTATCTATGATGAGATCGTTCAGTGTTTCCTTTGCAGTAGCGGGAATCTTGATTTTTTTTGCTGGTGTACTCAAAATGAAAAAGCGTTAGTTTTGTGAGCGAAATAGGAAATCAGGATATGAGATAGAAGACTTTAGATTTTAGACAGCGCATCAAGTTGATGTCTTTGATCTAATGTAAAAAGTCTTTGATCTATTATCTGAATATCTTAATACTAAAGATAAAGTTACAAACATTTTCCTTTTGAGTAACAGCAACACACTTTTTATCGGAAAGGTTCTAATGGAATTTCCTGCGTTGCCTTCTACAAACTTGTTTGCACTTGAACTCCTATCAAAAAGCAAACCAATTGAAGGAACTGTCATTTCGGCGTCTAATCAAACCGATGGCCGCGGCCAAATTGGCAGTAGATGGCTTGGGGAACCCGGCAAAAATATCGCTTTAAGCATCATTTTATATCCTTTTTTTCTAAAAGCGATGCAGCAATTTTCGCTGAGCCAGACCATTGCACTGGCGGTGCGCGACTGGATGCAGGGTTTGCTGGGCAAACCGGTTCACCTGAAATGGCCCAACGACCTCTACCTTGGAGATCGGAAAGCTGGCGGAATACTCATCCAGAACAGCATCATCGGAACGTCCCTTCAGTCGAGCGTAGTTGGAATCGGCATCAATGTGAACCAGGAAAACTTCGACGAAACGCTGCCCAATCCGACTTCGCTTAAAATCGAAGCGGGTGGCCCGGATTTTGATCTGGAAGCGATTAAAACCCAATTGTTCCAACACATTGAGCAGCGCTATTTGCAACTTAAAAATGGCAAACCAGAGCTGATTTCAGCCGCTTACCGCGAATGCCTCTACGGCTTAGGCGAACCCAGACTTTTTCAGCGCACCGATGGTTCTACTTTTAAGGGCGTGATCACGGGAACTACGCCCGCCGGATTGTTGTGCATCCTCGATGAACATGGAAAAGAAGCAACTTATGATTTGAAAGCGGTGCGGTTTGTTGTTTGATGGGCGACCGCGAGGGTCGCCCCTACGGGGCCAACTGCCAGATGTCCTTCAAATTTCGCCCTAATCCATTGTAATCCAGTCCATATCCTACCACAAATTTGGGCGGGATTTCAAATCCGATAAAATCCGTTTTGATCTCAAATTCCATTGCGTCGGGCTTGACCAACAAGGCGGCAATTTTCACGGAAGCCGGCTCTAACTTCCACAGATCGGGCAAAAATTGATAGAGGGTTCTGCCACTGTCCACAATGTCTTCCACGATGACGATGTCGCGGCCACGCACGTCTTCCCGAAGGCCGATAACCGTGGCCACAGCGCCGGAAGAGACCGTGCCGGCGTAAGAAGCCAATCGGATGAAGGTCAGCTCGCATTCCATATCACAGGCGCGGAGCAGGTCGGCAGCAAAAACGAAAGCACCGTTGAGCACACCCAGGAAGAGCGGTGTCCGGCCTTTGTATTCAGTGGTGAGCGCCGTGCCCATTTCATCAATGCGCTGCTGCAACTGGCCTGCGCTGATGAAAGGGACGAAATCGAGGTCGTGAACGCGAATGCGATTGTTCATATTTTTATGAGTATTTGAGGAGCTGAGGATTTGAGTATCTGAGTATTTGAGTTCTGAGGAGTTGGATATTCGAGGAAATGAAAAATTTGTCGGGAAGTATCGAATACTCAAATCCTCAAATAACCAAATCCTCAAATTTTCAAATCACTCCAACCCATATTTATCTAACAAAAACACCCAGCTCGCCATGGCGGCCACGCCCAGTTCCAGTTCGCGGCGGTTGACCGTTTCCAGCACGTCGGTGGGTGCATGGTGGTAGTCGAAATAGCGCTGAGAGTCGGGTTCAAAGCCAAATAGCAAACCTTTCTGTGCTTTAAGTCCGCTGATATCCGCGCCCGATCCGCCCGGTTTCAGGTGGAGGCCGTACGGTTCGATCAGCGGAAGCCAGCGGGACACCCGTTTGAAATATTTTTCAAATACCGTAGCGTCGCCTTCGCAGGTAAACCCGCGCGGGGTAAATCCGCCTCTGTCCGATTCGATGGCGGCAAGATGATATTCTTTCTTTTTATCCGATTCTGCGCGATAGACGGCGCCGCCGACCAGTCCGTTTTCTTCATTCATAAACAAGACGCAGCGAATAGTGCGCTTTGGGCGGTAGCCGCTACGTTTCAGCACCTGAAGCACATCCATGGCCTGTACGCATCCGGCGCCATCGTCGTGCGCGCCTTCACCCACATCCCAGGAGTCTAAGTGTCCGCCAACAAGGATAATTTCGTCCGGTTTTTCACTGCCGATAATTTCACCGATCACGTTGTGCGAAACCACCGGGTCCATCATTACGCAGGTGGAGCGCATGTAGATGCGCACCGGTTCCTCTTTCAGCAACGCGCTGAGGCGTTCGGCGTCGTTGGTGCTGATGCCGAAAGCAGGAATGGCAGGCACGCCCTCTTCATAGCGCAGTGCACCGGTGTGCGGCACATCGTCTAATGCGGTCGTCATGGAGCGCACCAGTACGCCTATTGCGCCGAAGCGAGCCGCCCGCGCAGCGCCCAGGCCGCGTTGGTCAACGGCGCCGCCATACGCTGCGAAGGTGTTGAGCTGTGTGGGATCGAGCGGGCGGTTGAAAAAAACGATCTTGCCGCGCAGGTTGGTTTCCCCTAATTTTTCCAGATCGTCTAAGCTCAGCACCTCCACGACTTCTGCGGAAAGGCCGCCCGGGCCGGTCCCTACGGAATTGCCCAGCGCTAAGGCTTTCAGGTCAACGCTGCCCATTTTCCGGGAATTGACGATGCGCACCACCTCTTTGTCGCCGCGAATCCAGCGGGGCACCGTGCAGGGTTGCAACCAGACTTTATCCAAGCCCATGGTATCCAGCATCTGGCGGGTGTATTCTACCGCCGCTGTCGCTTGTGGCGAGCCGCTCAGCCTGCCTCCAATGCGCTTGCAGAGGTATTCCAACCAGGGATAAGCGCGACCCTGGGTGAGGGCGTTGTCGTAAATTTTACGGATGAAAAAAGCATCGGTGTCCGTCGTTTGAGCCGTTGTAACTTGAACGATGCAAACGGTACAGACGAACAGGAGCAGTAGGTTTTTCATACAATGAGCTTGAAACAGGTTGATCTGAGCGGGCTAAAGTACGAGTTATTCTTAATTTAGTATTTTTCCTTTTGGCCGATTGTCTGTTTTTTAGCGTTCGAGCGCAAGAGCGGGCATCACTCGAAGTGACACCCGCTCTCACCAACTATTTAGGTTGGATCATGTCCCAAAGATTCCCATACAAATCCGCAAAAACCGCCACCGTACCATAAGCTTCTTCCGAAGGTTCCCGGATAATAGGGACGCCATGTTCCACCAGATTCCGGTAATCCCGCCAAAAATCGTCGGTGTGCAGGAACAGGAAGACGCGCCCGCCGGTTTGATTGCCCACGCGGTTTTGTTGCGCTTCACCCACGGCTTTGGCCAACAGCAGGCGGCAACCCGAAGCCCTTGGCGGCGCTACAACGACCCAGCGTTTGGTTTCGCTCATTACCGTGTCTTCGACTAAAGTAAACCGGAGCTTGTTGGTGTAAAAATCAATGGCTTCGTCGTAATCGTTGACGACTAAAGCAAGTTGGAAAATTTCTTGTTTCATGAAGTGTCCGCTTGTATCGTGTTTTAGAACAGTCAAATATCCGATTCCTTCCCGAACTCCCGTTAACTTATTCAAATTTCATTTTCCGGCGCATCCGGCGATTTTTGAAGTTACCAGTTTCTTTTAACTTAGCGCCGCAACTAATTTTCCAATATCAACAACCAACGGTTATGTCACATTTCCCGCCCGAATATTTACAACCTTGCTTGTTTTCGATAGAACAGGCAGTGGTTCTTACCTATAAGCAATACTCACGTTAATTCAACTTTTTCAGAACAATTTCAGCTTATTTTCCTTTAGGGATACGATTATACCGCATCTAAACCGGTATCTCTTTGTTCTAGCATAGCAATACATCATCAACTCATGTGGAAATTCGCACTTACCGCAATTTTAACCCTCTCCGCGTTTTCGCTGGTTGCCCAGCGCATGGGTGCTATTTATGGCACAGTCAAAGACAAAAACACCCAGGAAGCGCTCATTGGCGCCAATATCATTCTTGATGGCACAGAACTCGGCGCCTCTACGGATGTGGACGGCAACTACCGCATCGAAAACATTCCGCCGGGCAGCTACAACCTGACCTGTACGTATATTGGTTACGAAAAAAGCGCCAAGGCCAATATCGTCGTCACGTCCGGCAACGACAACAACATCACCTTTGAATTATTGGAAGGCAGCGCTACAGAACTCGGTGAGGTAGTCGTGAGCGTGAACAAATCGGTGCAGGTGCGCACTGCCGAAAGCCCCAACTCGCTGCAACGCCTTTCCGCCGAAGAAATCAAAAGCAATCCCGGCGGCAATTTTGACATTTCGCGCGTCATTCAGGCGCTGCCCGGTGTGGGCGGCACGGCAGGCTCCGTGGGTGGCTTCCGCAACGACATCATCATTCGAGGCGGCGCGCCGAATGAAAATGTGTTTTATTTAGATGGCATCGAAGTGCCGGTCATCAACCACTTTGCAACCCAGGGTAGCGCGGGTGGCCCTACCGGGATTCTGAACGTTTCGCTCATTGAGGACGTGCAAATCAACACCAGCAGCTTCAACGCCCGCCACGATAACGCCCTGTCGTCCGTTTTTCAATTCAAACAAAAAGAAGGCAACCCGGAGCGCCTTTCCGGCAATGTGCGCCTGAGTGGCACCGAATTTGCAACCACGCTGGAAGGCCCGCTGGGCTCGCGCAATACGACGTTTTTGGCTTCGGCCCGCCGGTCGTATCTGCAATTTTTATTCCAGGCCATTGACCTGCCCATCCGCCCCAATTATTGGGATTTTCAATACAAAGTGACGCATAAAATAAACGCCAAAACGACCCTGACGGCCATCGGCATCGGCGCCATTGACGAATTTAGTTTTGCCGTGCCCCGCGAAACCACGCCCGACAAAGAATACGTGCTGCGCTCGCAACCCAGCATCGAGCAGTGGAACTACACGGTAGGGTTCGCGCTCAAGCGCCTGATTAATAATGGTTTTGTGAATGTGACGCTGAGCCGCAACATGTTCGACAACGCTTTAGATAAATTTGAAGATGGCCGCACCGGCGACGAATCCGTGCGTACCTTGCGCGTGCGCTCGCAGGAAGCCGAAAACAAGCTGCGCGTGGAGGTGAACAAATACGTGAACAAATGGAAATTCTCCTACGGTGGCATGGCGCAATACGTCCGTTTCAGCAACGACCTGTTCAACCGCCTGCGCAAAGAAATCCGGGATACCAGCGGCGTTGTCCTCCAACCCGCCGTGACCATCCAGGCCACCAGCAACCTTGATTTTTTCCGGTTTGGGTTCTTTGGCCAGGTTTCGAGGAGTTTTTTCAACGACCGCCTCTCGCTTTCAGCCGGCTTGCGCACGGATATGAATACGTTTACAGACACCGGCGGCAACCCCTTGAAAACGCTGTCCCCAAGGTTTTCTGCTTCTTATGCGCTGGCGAAAAAATGGAATGCAAATGCCTCCGTGGGCCGCTATGCCAAAATTCCAATTTATACCGTACTCGGCTTCCGCGACGAAAACGGCGCTTTTGTCAACAAAAACAACGAATACATCATTTCGGACCACTTCGTTGCGGGCTTGGAGTACTTGCCAACGGAGCGCTCGCGCGTTACGCTGGAGGGCTTTTACAAAGTATATTCCAACTACCCGGTTTCGGTGCGCGACGGCATTTCCTTAGCGAATCAGGGTGGTGATTTTGGCGCAATTGGCAATGAGGCCGTACTCAGTACCGGCGAAGGGCGTTCCTATGGTGTGGAATTTTTCTTTCAGCAAACCCTGAGCAGGAACCTGTTTGCCGTGTTTTCCTACACGCTTTTTCAATCGGAATTCAGTGGCACGGATGGCAAATTTAAACCCTCGGCCTAGGACACCCGCCACTTGCTGTCGGCACAACTCGGCGTAAAAATCAAAGGCAACTGGGAATTTGGCCTGAAATACCGCTTCCAGGGCGGCGCGCCGTATACGCCGTTCGACCTCGCAGCTTCGCAACGCAACTACGCCGCACTGGGGGTAGGTTTGCTCGATTTTGGCCAACTGAACACCCAGCGGTTAGGTGATTTCCAGCAGTTTGATTTCCGGGTGGATAAAAAGTTTAACTTTAAGCGATGGACGCTCGATTTGTACATAGACATCACGAATGCATTGCTGTTTACAAGTCCGGCTTACCCGCAATACACGTTTCAGCGCACCGCCGACAATTCCGGTTTTGCCACGACAGACGGACAAGCGCTGCTGCCCGACGGCTCCAACGCCATCCCGCTGATTCTGGACAATAATGACGTTTCGGTTGTGCCTACTTTTGGGTTTATCGTCGAGTTTTAAATTATTTTTTACCACATAGACCACATAGTTGTTTTCACAATAGTTCACATAGGCGGCTTCCCGTGCTACGTGGACTATCCTGCCAAGTTGTAAAACAACCTATGTACTTATGTGTTAAACAATAAAATTAACATGTCAACTATCCTAATAGCCGGAGGAACCGGCCTGCTCGGCAAACGCCTGAGTGTCTTGTTGAAAGAACAGGGACACGAAGTGCTGCACCTGAGCCGCCGTGCCGATCCAAAGGCTGCGTTCCCAACCCTGACCTGGGATCCGGCAAAAGGTGTTATAGACGAAAGCGCCATTGCACGCGCAGATGCCGTCATCAATTTAGCCGGAGCGGGCATTGCTGATGCGCGCTGGACGGAAGCCCGCAAGCAATTGATCATCGAGAGCCGGGTGCAAAGCGCGTACACGCTGCTCAAGGCATTGAAAAATGTCGGGAAAGCGGAAGTTTACCTGTCGGCGGCAGCGGTTGGCTATTATGGCGATTCCGGCGACCAGCTTGTGGACGAAACAGCGCCTCCTGGCGAAGGCTTTTTGCCGGAAAGTTGCGTGGCCTGGGAAAAAGCCATCCAGGGCGTGGCGGCATCCGGCATCAGAACGGTGGGTTTCCGCATCGGCATCGTGTTGTCTTCTCAGGGCGGGGCGCTCGAAAAAATGCTGTTGCCTTTGAAGCTCGGGGTGAATACCTATTTCGGAGACGGAAGCCAGTGGTATTCCTGGATCCATATTGATGATGTGTGCCGCTTGTTTATAGCCGCGATTGAAAACAAAGCCATGAAGGGCATTTACAACGCCGTCGCGCCCCATCCGGTGACGAACCACCAGTTTGCAACTACGCTGGGCAAAGCCTGGGGAGGCCCGTCTTTGTTGCTTCCCGCACCGACGTTTGTCCTGCGTTTGGCAATGGGCGAAATGGCCGATGTGGTGCTGACGGGGCAGCGGGTGTCGGCACAAAAAGCCTTGGATACAGGATTTACTTTTCAGTATCCTGACTTGGAAGGGGCGCTCAAGGATGTGTTGAAGCGCAAAATTTAAGGTTCCTACGGCTTAAATACCTCGATCTCATGGGTTTGCACCACGAGATCCGTAAACTTTCCCTTGAAGCGCGTCGCTTTTACGATGTGGTTGTCAATCCAGTGGTAATTGCCGCCGCGCGGTTTGTTCAGCAGCAGGCCGTGGTAGCGAAAGCCGTGCTTCTGGAGCCATTCTTCCGTGATTTCGCGGTGCGCGTCGGTGCGGGAAGTGAAGAAAGTAATGAGATGCCCGTCGTCAAACCATTTGTTGATGATTTTGAGCGCATCGGGGTAGGGGAGGCAAGTCAGCATTCGCTCCGGCTCCTCGTTGGGAATATCGTCGCAAATGGTGCCGTCAATATCTATGAGGAAGTTCTTTTTTCCAGGCGATAATACAGGGCTTATCTTTTCTCCTTTCTCATTATAAGCCGCTTCCAATGTAAACTGATCGTCGTTCATGTCTGTCCTTTTTGAAAAACGCTGCAAAAATAAGCGAAAAGCGATAATCCGGCTAATGAAAAATAAAATAACACGATTCTATGTTCTTTAACGTACAATGAGGAATTTGGTTTTTAGCTTAAAATGCCTTGGTTTTGGAGCTATGCTGCTCGGCACGCCCCGGATGCTGCCTGCGCAAAAAGACAGCGTTTGGGTAGAAAAATGGACTATTCCAGCGCCGGATGTCCGGTTTTTTTTCACCGACCACCTGTTGCAAAGCTACCTCCTCACGGCATCGCAGGAACTCATCAAATATGGCCCGGATGGCGTTGAGCAGTTTCGCTACAACAACCGGCGGCTGGGAACCCTGGCGAGCATGGATGCATCCAATGCCTTCAACTTGTTGCTCTATTATCCCGATTATCAAACGGCGATTACGCTCGACCGAACCATGAACAAAACCGGGGAATGGAATCTGCTGTCCTTTGGTTTTTTGAAGGTGCCTGTCGTCGCCACTTCCGCCGACAACCAGCTTTGGCTCTACGATGCAGCCGACCAGCGGCTTAAAAAAATCGGCCCCGACGGTGTCGTACTCGTACAAAGCGATAACCTGATGCAAGTGCTGGGATACTCCCTGCAACCAGCCTGTTTGCTGGATCGCGGCAACCTGATCTACCTCTCCGACCCCGCGCGCGGCATTATTGTCTTTGACGCCATCGGCCAATATCATTTCACCATGCCTTTGCTGGAGATTGCCGATTTTCAAATGCTGCACGAAGACGGGATCATTTATTTCCAAAAAGAAGGCGTTTTGTGGCAATACGACCCCCGCATTCCGCAATCCGCCGCCCTCGCGCTTCCCGGATCGGTTGGCGTCGGGGCAAGATTTCAGGTGCAGCGGGGGCATTTGTTTGTCCTTAGCGATGGGGTTTTGCGGTTGTTTTCCTTAAAATAAAGTCGCCGTCGCGCCTTTCCATCTTAAAAATTTCTTAAACCCTCCCATTAGATAGCCGTGGCTGATCCGGAAGCGCTACTTTTGTGTTCTAATCTCTATAAGAGTACAGTTTTATCTCATTTTAGTGAAAATCATAAAACCATGAAAAAGTGGTTGTTCCTCGGCTTGATGATTTTGCAATCCGCCGTTTATGCCCAGATCAAAACCCCGGTCAAGTGGGACATGTCCTACAACCAGGTGAGCGCTCAGGAATTTGACCTCGTGTTCATCGCAACGATCAATAGCGGCTGGTACGTCTATTCCCAATTCATAGAAGAAGGCGGCCCCATTCCCACTTCTTTCAACTTCGATGCAGGCGACCACTATCAACTGATTGGCAAAGCCAAAGAAGAAAGCGCTCATAAAAAAGCAGGCCACGATGCCATCTTCGATATGCAGGTGGTGAAATACGCCCAAAAAGTCAGCTTTACACAACGGGTGAAAGCAAGCGATTTGAAAAAGCCGATCGTGGGTTACCTGACTTTCATGACTTGCGACGATGAACGATGCCTGGCGCCGACGGATGTGGAGTATAGCTTCGAACTGAAATCCACGATGAATGCCACTCAAAAAGCTGCGCCGGACAAACAAACTGAACCAACCAAAAAAACGGGCGATGCACAACCCAAAATAGAAGAAAAACCGCTTTTCGGCGAAGTGAAAACGGAAATGGCGCAAACGCCCGATGTCCCTTCCGGCATTGAGCAACCGGTGAAATGGCGTTTTGAATCCAAAAAAATCAGTGACACGGAATACGACCTCCGCCTGATTGCCGAGATAGACAAAGGCTGGACGATTTATGCGCAGGATGTGGAGCCAAACGGCCCGGTGCCTACTTCTTTTTTGTTTGAAAAATCCGATGGTTACGCGCTCGTTGGCTCCGCAAAAGAAGAAGGCAAAAAGAAATCGGGTATTGACCCGTTTTTTAAAACCCAGGTCAGTAAGTTCATCGAAAGCCCCGCCATCTTTACCCAGCGCGTTCAAGTTTCCGATCCCTCCAAGCCGATTATTGGCAATCTGGAGTTCATGGCCTGCAACGACGTAAGGTGCTTAGCGCCAGAAACGATAGATTTTAGTTTTAACCTTGCCACCGGAATGGCCGCTGCTGCCGGCCCTGTGATTGTGGATTCCGGCAATGGGAAAGTCATTGACCAGACCGTTCCAACCATCCTTGAAACTTACAAAACGCCGGTGGGCAACTGTGGCGAAGAAGCCGTTGCCCGCGGACAAAATTTGATGTGGACTTTCCTGCTCGGCTTCATCGGCGGGTTGTTGGCGCTGCTGACGCCCTGCGTTTTTCCGATGATTCCGCTGACGGTGAGCTTTTTTACCAAAAGCAGCAAAGACCGCAAAAGTGGGCTGCGCAATGCCTTGCTTTACGGCTTTTCCATCATCACGATTTATGTCGCCATCGGCCTGCTCATCACGGCTGTTTTTGGCGCCACGGCACTCAACGAGTTGTCTACCAACTGGATTGCCAATACCCTCTTCTTTGTGATTTTCCTGGCTTTTGCCTTTTCCTTTTTTGGGTATTACGAAATCACTTTGCCCAGTTCCTGGTCTACCAAAAGCGATGCGCTGGCGGAAAAAGGCGGTTTTCTGGGCACGTTTTTTATGGCGTTTACGCTGGCGCTGGTGTCGTTTTCCTGCACCGGCCCCATCATCGGTTCGGCCATTGTGCAATCGGCGACCAGTACGATGGGCCCTTTCACGGTGATGCTCGGATTTTCGACGGCTTTGGCGATTCCGTTTGCGCTGTTCGCGGCTTTTCCGGCCTGGTTGCAATCGCTGCCCCGCTCCGGTAGCTGGATGAACTCAGTGAAAGTGGTGCTTGGTTTCCTCGAATTGGCGCTGGCGCTGAAATTCCTGTCGGTTGCCGACATGACGATGCACTGGAACATCCTGCCTTACGAAGTTTTCATGGGGCTTTGGGTGCTGATTTTTGGCGCAATGACGGCTTATTTGTTCGGCCTCATTCGCTTCCCGCACGACAGCCCGATGAAAAAGCTGTCGCCGGCGCGTGGCATTATAGCCACCCTGTCGCTGGTGTTAACGGCCTATTTGGCCTCCGGCTTTATGATTGACAACAAAACGGAGTCTTACGCTTCCCTGAGCCTGATGAGCGGACTGGCGCCGCCTGCACAATACAATGTTTTCTTAGCGCAAAGCGACGTAGATCCAGCCATCAAAGCGCGCTACCCTTCGTTTTCCAAATGCGCCAATAACTTAGATTGCTTCAAGGACTATTACGAAGGCATGGCTTATGCCAAAGAAATGAACCTCCCCGTATTGCTCGATTTCACCGGCTATGGCTGCGTCAATTGCCGCAAAACAGAAGAACATATTTGGGTGGAAACGGATGTTTGGAACAAATTGGCAAAAGACTTCGTGTTGGTTTCTTTGTACGTAGACGACCGCAAACCGCTGCCGGAAATCCTGATCTCAAAACTGCGGCAAGCCAAACTCCGCAACGTCGGCAACAAGTGGTCTGACTTCCAAATCATTAATTTTGAACAAAATACCCAACCCCTCTACGTCATGATGTCGCCCGACGAGCGCGTACTGGCTGCCCCGCGCGGCTATCAGGAAAGCGTGGAAGGCTATGTCAATTTCCTGAAGTGTGGGGAAAATACGTTCCAGAGTACGTCGGGGAAGTTGGGAGTACGGTAATCCCCCCTGAACGCCTGGTTATCTGTTGTTTTTTATTGATGATTGACGATTTAGGATGGAAGAGTCCGTTCACTTCATGTTTGCGGCCTCTTCCATCATCAATCCTCATGTATTCTTTCAGGTTGCGGTTGGCCCAAATCCGAAACTGTGTGCCCCGCTTGCTGCGCACCCGGAAACCAATGGCCAGAATCATGTCTAAGGCATAGAAGGTCACCGAATATTCCTTGCCGTCAGAGGCAGTTGTTAAGTAATCCTTAATAACTGAATTTCGATCTAATTCATTTTCTTTCAGTATATTAGATATGTGCATGCTGATGTTTGGCACCGAGGTGTCAAAAAGTTCAGCCAACTGGCTCTGGTTCATCCACACCATGCCATCCCGGGCATAAAGGGACACCGCAGCTTTGCCATCTGCGGTATTGTAAATGATGATTTCTTGCTTGTTTTCGGCCATTTTCTTGTTGTTGACGTTTACCAAACTTTAAAAGTTTAGTAAACGTGGCTTCGTTATTTCAACTGTCGACAAACTGTCGACAGTTCAAGTCCATCTTCTGTCTTTATCCTGATTTTCATTTTGAACCAATAATCTCTTGGGTTAGTGCTATCTGTCAACACTTCAACAACATCTATTACGGAAAAATACCATTGTTGTTCCAGTTCATCCCAATGACTGCGCACTTGCCTGTTTTCAAATAATTTGATGTTACTCATAGCGACCAGCTTTAAAGCGTTTTGATTTGTAACGGTTTCCATCATCTTCAATTTAATCTGCACCTATTGTTATCTGTTCATGTTGCAAATCGCTTGTCCCCTTGGCCGCAATGGCAAGGCAGGAAATGGAGAATAGCATTGATGCCAAAGATACAAAAAACGGGAAAGAACAGAGCGCGGTCGTTTATGCGTTGCGGGGAACCAATCCCCCATCATCCGCGTTATTGGCGCTTGTTACACAACTGCACATCAACCTGAATTCATGATCAACGGGAAAGACTTACAGGCGCTGGGGTATACGGAAGGAAAAATCCTGGGTATGGCCCTGAACATTGCGGCGACCGCTTTTGCCGGAGCGAACCAGCAAAAGACCTTAACCACCCTGAAACGCCTGCTCAAAACCCCTGAAAATTACTTAGGCCACGAGGCGCTCGCTCCGTTGGCCAAAGCCATCATCGAAGCCAATACCCCGCTCGTAGATGACACCATCGCTTTGAAGGAAACGGGCACGCCTTACACCATTTTCGGACAGGAAAATATAGAAGCCGGCGCAATCCGGCAGATGGATACGGCCATGCGCCTGCCGGTTACGGTAGCCGGGGCTTTGATGCCCGATGCACACCAGGGATACGGACTGCCGATTGGCGGGGTTTTGGCTGCTAAAAACGCCGTCATCCCCTACGGCGTGGGTGTGGACATCGGTTGCCGCATGGCTTTGTCTATTTTTGAGATTCCGGAGACCCATTTTTTTGACCACCGCTCTTTTTACAAACGCGAACTGATTGCACACACGGTTTTTGGCGCCGGCAATGGCTTTAAAGGCAAAGACCGCGCTTACCATCAGGTGCTGGATCGCAAGGAATTTGAAATGAACGCTTTTATGCGTGGCTTGAAAGACAAAGCGTTTGACCAGCTCGGTTCTTCGGGCGGCGGAAACCATTTTGTGGAGTGGGGGATCATTACGTTTGAAGCAAACGACGAGGCATTAGGAATCGAAAAAGGAAAATACCTGGCCTTGCTGACCCACTCGGGCTCGCGCGGGTTCGGCGCTACGGTGGCCGGCTACTACACACGCTTGGCGAAAATGCTTTGCAAATTGCCGAAAGAGGCCGCCGATCTCGCTTATTTGGATTTGGACAGCGAAGCCGGACAGGAATATTGGTTGGCGATGAACTTAGCAGGCGACTACGCATCGGCCTGCCACGAAGTCATCCACC